>Ga0157374_10000179_pt1 | contig 58866 bp, 53 predicted proteins | sample M25metaG_FD_115308 | JGI IMG/M metagenome (GOLD analysis project Ga0157374, IMG submission 115308) | Miscanthus rhizosphere microbial communities from Kellogg Biological Station, Michigan, USA - M2-5 metaG | ecosystem: Host-associated > Plants > Roots > Rhizosphere > Soil | place: USA: Michigan...
CATCACCGACGCATTCGTTTCCCGCGCGACCAGCACCGCTTGCGCTGCCACCTGCGCCGCATCGCTCGCATTCTTGGAAATTTCTTTGATCGTCCCCCCCATCTCCTCCGCCGCCGTCGCCACTAGGGAGACGTTCGTACTCACCTGCCCGGCGGCGGTTGAAATCCCGGCGATTCGCGCGGAAACCTGCTCCGCATTGCCAGTGACCCCCTTACTCACGGAGCTCAAATCCTGCGCCGCAGTGGTCAGCGAATCGGAGCTGGTCGCGATGGTGCACACATTGCTGGAAAGGTTCTCCACCATCTGGTTGAGCGAGCGGCACATCCGCCCGATTTCGTCGTCGCGCTCGTTCTCCACCCGCAAAGTGAGGTCCCGCTCGGCCACGCGATGGACCAGCCCCAGCGCCTGCGCAACCGGACCGGTAATCGAACGCACCACAAGCACCGAAATCACCCCGCCCACCACCATGGCCGCGGCCAAGCAGACGACGATCCAGCGCGTCGCGCTGGAAGCGACGGCCAGGATGCGGTTGCAGGCATCGTTGCCGTCCTTTTCATTCCAGATCCGCTCGTTCTCAATCGCATCGTGATAGGCGGCGTAACAGGGAACCACCTCCGAATCGGCCAGCCGCGTGGCCTCGGCCATGTGGTTGTCCTTCCCGAGTTGAAAGACCTTCCGAAAGGCGACCAGATAAGCACTGCGGGCCACCGCGAGCTGGTCGAAGAGGGCCCGGTCCTGCGGATTGCGAATCGTATCCTCGTAGCTCTTGAGCGTGGCGGAAATCTTGGTCGTGGTATCCTCGAAGGTGGATTCCAGGGCTGGCCGGTCGTCGGGCTTCTCGAGCAGATACCGAAAGAGCAGCGCATAGTTCGAGGCGATCAACGCACCGGCTTTGCTGATTTTTTGCACCGCGGGCATCTGGTCGCCGGCAATCCCCTGCGCATTGCCGCGAATCTGGGCCAGAAAATCGAAGGACAGGCCGCCAAAGCTGGCTACAATCAAGAGAATCGCGCCAAAACCGAGGCCGATCTTTTTACCAAGAGCGAGATTGGAAAGGAATTTCATAACACGGAGACACACCAGTACCCTGCCACTCCCCAATCGCAGACCACCCGGCCCAAAACAGCCAAACCAAGGAATAAAGCAGGCACCTTTTAAGAACGGAACAATCCGAATGATATTTAGCGAAATCTCGCACCTATCATATTAGTCATTTGGACACCACTTACACCTGAACCGACGCGGCCTGGCTTAATCCCGGTCGATCTCGTTCGGCAATTCGTTCCGATCCTCGCCAGTCGGCGGAAAATGGGCCGCCAATAGTTCACCCACCGTCCGAACGGCCGCCACCAGCGCCTCGGTGGCAGGCTTCGCCTTCAGATCCGACGAAAGTTGCGCCATCATCTGCTGCCAGAAGGCATCCCCGCATTTCAAATGCACGCCCGTGTCGCCAATAATGGCAAATGCACGCGACCGGGGTGCCAGGTAGATCAACACCGCGTTGCGTTGGGTGGTTTTGCTCATGCCCAGTTTACGGAACCGCTGTTGCGCCGCCGCCAGGGCGTCGGGCCGGTTGCGATGCGAAATATGCACCCGAATCTCTCCGGAGGTGCGCCGCTCCGCCTCGCCGATCGCGGCAATCAACCGGTGGTCATCGATTTGCTGGAGAAATTCCTTGGGATGCATGGGTCGTGATCTCGTTTCTCAAAATTTCACCAGCTGCCGCTGGCTCCTCCACCACCGCTGTCGCCGCCACCCCCGGTAAATCCACCTCCTCCACCACCCCCTCCATCGGAGAATCCACCACCGCCGCCGCCAAAGCCACCACCAATCCAGGGCCCGCTCCCCCACCCCGATCGCCCGTAGCTGCCATAGGTCGTCCCCCGGCTTCGCACGACGAAATAGATAATGAGGATAATGATCAGGATCGGGATGAGCGAACCACCCTTGCCACTCTGCCCGTCGTTGACCGTGCTTCCGTTGCCTTTGTATTCGCCTTTGGCCGCCGCCATCATCGCCTGCACGCCCGCCGTCATCGCCGCATCGTAATTGCCTTGCTTCAGCCGCGGCGCGATTTCGTTGCGAATGATCTGCGTACAGGTGATATCCGGCAGCGCGCCTTCCAGCCCGTAACCGGTTTGGATGCGCAGCTTGTGTTCCTGCACGAAGACGAAGAGCACCGCCCCGTTGTTCCGGCCCTTTTGCCCCACTCCCCATGCGACAAAGATGCGCTCGCAATAATCCTCCAGCGACGAATCCGTCTGCATCGTGGGAAAAATCGCCACCACGAGCTGGTTGGAAGTCTCCCGCTCGAACTGGTCAAGCTGGAGATTCAACTGCTGCGCCACGGCCGGGCTCACCACCTGCGCGTAATCGTTGAAATAATACGCCGGCTTCGGCGGCATCACTTCCCCGGCCCAGAGCCGGCCCACCAGCAGCAACAGCCCCAGCCAAAGCACCACTGCGGACAAAGCCTTCCTCCACTCGCGGCGAAGAAAAATTCGGGCCTGGCTCATGAAATGAATGGGGGGCACGCCTCGGAGGGAATCCTCACGCGCGGTGGCCGGTTAGTGCACCGGCGCCGGCGTCGCGTTATTGAAATCGAAGTTCACCTTCGGCGCCTTCTCCGCGCCGGCGTCCGCCTCAAAGAAGGGCTTGGGCGAAAAGCCCATCATCCCGGCATAGAGCACGGTGGGGAATCGCTTGACCTGTGTGTTGTAAGTCTGCACCACGCTGTTGAACTTCTGGCGCTCGACGGAAATGCGGTTCTCGGTGCCTTCGAGCTGCGCCTGCAGGCCGAGAAAGTTTTCGTTCGATTTCAAGTTTGGATAATTTTCGCTCACCACCAGCAGCCGCGAGAGCGCCGAGGAAACACTGGCCTGCGCGGCCTGATACTTGGCGAGCTGCTCGGGATCGCTCGGAGCCTGATTCGGGTCGATCTTGACCTGGCCGACTGAAGCGCGGGCATCGGTCACGGCAACGAGGGTGGATTTCTCAAAGTTCGCGGCTCCCGCCACGGTACTGACGAGATTGGGAATCAAATCGGCGCGCCGCTGATAAACGGTCTGCACCTGGGCCCACTGGGTATTCACCGCCTGCGAGGAAGTGACCAGCCCATTATAGGTGCCAATCGCAAACAGGCCCAATATCACCGCGATCACGAACACGGTTACCAAAACTCCGAGACAGCCGAGCGCATATTTTGCCATGCTCAAAGTCTAGCGAGTCTCCAGCGGATTGACAGGAAAAGATGCAGCCCGCTTCCGGACAACCCAGGCGGGCTCCATAAGCTGGAGTGCCGGTTTTGCGCTCCAAAAGAGACTAGCGGTGATTGGACTCCAGCTCTGCGAACTGCAGGTTTTCCCGGAGGGCGGCCGGGCCGCTGGCGCTCCGGTTTCGCACTCCAGTCGGCAGGGAATACCCTGTCTTTTGCGGAGGCGAATTCTTGAGCTTGAAGGCGCTCACAATCTCCCGCAACGAGGTCGCGAGCCGCTCCAGATCGTCGCTGGAATGCAGGGTCTTTTCCGCTCCAATCGCCGTGGTTTGCGTCGCCTCAGTCACCCGGGCCGCACTTTCCGCAATCTCATTGCTGCTGCGAGCCGCTTCGGCGGCGTTTCGGGTAATCTCGTTGGTCGCCGCCGTCTGCTCCTCCACGGCCGAGGCGATCGTGGTCTGAATCGAGCTGATTTGGTCAATGATCATACCGATCTTCGCAATCGCACCCACCGCGCCCTGCGTGTCGTTTTGAATGTTCGCAATCTTTTTGCTGATATCGTCCGTCGCCGCCGCGGTCTGCTTTGCCAGTTCTTTCACCTCGTTCGCCACCACCGCAAAGCCTTTGCCGGCCTCCCCGGCGCGGGCGGCTTCGATCGTCGCATTCAACGCCAGCAGGTTCGTCTGCTCCGCAATCGAGGTAATCGTCTTGATCACATGGCCGATCTCCTCGCTACTCACGCCCAACTTGCCCACCGAGGCATTGGTTTCCTGGGCCACCATCACGGCCTGCGTGGCGATCGAGGCCGCATCACTGGCACTTCGGGCAATTTCCTTGATCGTGGCTCCCATTTCCTCCGCCGCCGAGGCCACGGAGGCGACGTTCTTGCTCACCAGATCCGCCGTCTCGGCCACCTGTTTTGCCTGCGTCGAGGCCTCACTGGCCGCCGAGGAGACTTCGCCGCTCACCAGATGCAGATGACCCGAGGCATCTCCCAGCAATCGTGAACTTTCATGGATGGTTTCCACATTCCCGGCCAAGTTTTCCACCATCGTATTCAGGGATCCACACATCTCGCCGATCTCGTCGCGAGTGGTCGCCTCCACCTGCGCGCTTAAATCCCGTTCAGCCACCCGCTGGACCAGCCCCTTGGCCCGCGCCATCGACGCGGTGATCTGGCGCACCAGCGCAAAAGTCACCCCACCCATTAATACCACACAGGCTCCCATCCATAGCAGGGTCTGCCCCGCCGAGTTGCGGCTGGCCGAGTCTGCCTCGTTGAGGTGGGAGTTCAGCGATGCCTTGAGAATGAATACTCCGTTCAAATCGCCGACTTTCATGTTTTCCATGGGGAAGCCGAGGAGATCCTTGCCATCATGGCTTGGACTGGTGGCAGGATCGCCATGGCAGGTCAGGCAGTCCTGGGAAAGCACCACGGGACGTGCATAGACGATCTGGTTGCCTGCCTTGTCCACGGCAAAATAATCCTCCCGGTCGCTCTGCGTCTTTCCAAAATAATTGAGAATCTTTTCGTCATTCGCATCGGGATCATTCGCCGGGTTTCGCGCATTGAAGCGGGCCACGTGAAAATCCATCTCCTGCTTCTTCGCCACGTCCCGCACCGAGTCCCACGCGGCGACGACCGGGATGGTATGGTAAAGGGTAGTGTGCCGAAAATCGGAGGCCTGGCGCAATTCTTGCAGCAGCTTTCCGCTATCAAATGCGTGCTTCTCGACCAAGAGCGAGGTCGAAGCCCGCGCATTGTCCGCCGCCATCAGGGTCGATTTCATCTCACTTTTGATGAGGTCGATGCTTTGGTTTCGCAGCACGGTCTGTTGCACCAGCACCGCGGTGGCCGTGGTAATCAGGATTGCGCTAAATGTAACGGCGGTGATTTTCGTTCCAATTTTCATGCAGGCCTCCAGCCAGGTAAATCCGTCCCACAAGGATACTACATGGGGTGGGGGTTAGGGTTTCACGGTTCTTTACAAAGAATGACCCGCCATCAGTTCCGGCTCGGCGGCGCTGATGATGCCTTCCAGATCAAGCAGATCGGTGACCCGCTGCTGGACCACGGCGGAGCCGATGATGCCCGGGCGGCCGACCTCGCGCTTGATGGCGAGGGTTTCATCCACAATCTCGCTGATGCGGCCCACCACGAGACCGACGCTGCGGCCATGGCGTGAATGCACCACCACATGCATCGGTTCGCCGAAGCCGATTGCGGCCTCGTCCATCCCGGGAACATAGTGCGCCAGCTCGATGAGCGGCATGATCTGGCCGCGATATTGCATGACGGCGTGCTGGCCGGCCCGCTCCACCTGGGAGGATGGGAATTGCTCCAGTCGCGCCACTTGCGAGAGCGGCATCGCCATGCGATTGCCCGCGCCACCTTCGAAGAGCAGCAGCGTCTGCCGCTGGTCGTCGTGCACGGCGGATTTCTTTTCATCGTGGATGGCGCTTTCATGCACCTCCGCGACCATGCGGGCCCGCTGGGCGAGGCCCAGCACGTCCAAAATCAGCGCCACATGGCCGTCGCCCATGATCGTCGCTCCGGCAAAGCACTCAATGCTCTTGAGGTGCTTGCCCAGCGGCTTCACCACAATTTCCTCGGTATCGTTGATTTCATCGACGATCAGGCCGAACTGGCGTCCATCGGCCTGGAGCACCACAATGTTGATGACCTCGCGCGGCGTCTCGTCCCAATGAGAGGCGGGGACCAGTTCCAGTTCGCGGTCCAGATGGGCCAGGGGCAAAAGCTGTCCGCGCAGGCGGTAAACCGGCACGCCGTGCAGCGTCTCGATCCCGAGGCGTGCCTTCTCGCCTTCCAGCCGCACCAGTTCCACCAGGCTCACTTGCGGGATCGCATAGCTTTCCTTCGCACTGGTGACGACCAGCGCCGGGATGATCGCCAGCGTGAGCGGGATCTTGATCTTGAGTGTGGTGCCCGCGCCGGGCTCGCTGTTGATATCCACCGAGCCGCCGATGCGGGCGATGTTCGTGCGCACCACATCCATGCCAACCCCGCGGCCGGACACGTTGGTAATTTTTTCCGCTGTGGAAAAGCCGGGCAGGAAGATGAGGTTGAACGCTTCGCGATCGCTCATGCGGGTGGCCTGCTCCTGCGTAATGAGTCCTTTCTCGACTGCCTTTTCCTTCACCCGGGCGGCATTGATGCCCGCGCCGTCGTCGCGAATCTCGATATTTACCTGCCCACCCTCGTGGTAGGCGCGCAGGACGATCACGCCCTCGCCAGGCTTGCCGCAGGATTCACGGCGGGCCGGCAGTTCGATGCCATGGTCCACCGAGTTGCGGATGATGTGCGTGAGCGGATCCTTGATCGCCTCGATGATCGTGCGGTCGAGTTCCGTCTCGTTGCCTAAAGTTTCCAGCCGGATGCGCTTGCCCAGTTCGTTGCACAGATCGCGAATGATGCGCGGGAACTTGCCGAAGACATTCTCGATCGGCTGCATGCGCGTCTTCATGAAGCTCTCTTGAATCTCGCTGGTGATGAGGTTCAGGCGCTGGGTTGCGTTGTGAAAGCTCTTCTCCACCACATTGTCGCCAAACTGCATGATCTGGTTGCGCGCCAGCACCAGCTCGCCGACCAGGTTCATCAGCTTGTCGAGGATGGCCACGTCCACGCGAATCGTGGATTCGGAAAGGCCGCCGGGACGCACGGGCATGGAGGTAGGCATCTCCTTCGTAACCGGGGAAGCACTGGGGGCAGGAGACTCAGGAACTGGCGCGGGTGCCACCGGCATTACAGGAGCAGCCGCAACCGGAGCTGCCTCAGCGGGAGCATTCTCCACCGCCGCTTCCGGCGCTTCCGCCAGCGCGGCCAGACTCTCCAGGGTAAAAGCGGAAGCTGGCACCGGAGCGGGTGCCTCTACCTTCGCCACCTTTTTCTTCACCGGCACGGATTTTAAAGGTTTCTTTGCGGCAGCACCACTGTCGGCGGATTCCTCCGCGAGACCGGTCAACGTCTCGATGTGATCCTCGTAGCCGATCTGCGGCTCGGAGCCGGTCTGTTCGATGATCGTCAATGCCTGGCGCACCGCATCCACCATGGAAAGGAGCGCCGAGGCGCGGTCCACGGTGAGAACCAGCTTGCCCTCGCGAATCTTGCTCAAGAGGTTCTCGCCGGTATGGGCCAGCTTTTCGAGCCGGCCAAAATTGACAAAGCCACACGTCCCCTTGAGCGTGTGGATCGTGCGAAAAATGCTGTCGAGACTGGGCTTGTGGCGGGGGTCCTTCTCCAGCTCGACCATCGCGCGGTCCAGCATGTCGAGGTTTTCAAAGCTTTCTACGAGAAACTCCTTGATCAGGTCGTCCATGGTATTTTGGGGATTGGTTCGTGAAACAGTGCCTTCCGTTCATTCGAAGCCCGGACAAGGCTGGTATTCGCCTCACAACTTCGGACAACCGCCGCCCAACTTGAGCCCCTTTTCCGTCTTGCAACCACTCTCCCGCAGGGAAGAAACGCTACTCTCCGAGCAGGATCCAGTGCTCGATCAACTCAAGATCGTCGCTCTGGTCGGCCACCAGCCCCATCAAGGCCAGCCGGTCCTGAATCGTCTCATAGGTGGCGGGCTTCATGATATACTGGTTGGCCCCGCTCCGCAGCGCCAGCGATACATCCTGCATATTGCTCCGCGCGGTCAGCATCAGGAGCTTGGTGGTATCAAGCTGCGAGCGGCAGCGCACCGCCTCGATAAATTCCAGCCCGCTCATCCGGGGCATGTTCCAGTCCACCGTCACCAGATCGAAGGGCCCGTTGCCCTCCAGTTGCTGGAGCGCTTCCGCCCCGTCCTCCGCCTGGACGGTTTCAAAGCCAAAGTCGTGCAGGTACGCACACAGCACATCGCGCATCAGTTTCGAGTCGTCGAGAATGAGCGCCCGCAATGGAATGGGACCTGACTCCTGGGGACCGATCATACGCGTCTCTCCTCGGTTGAAAGCTCCCGGGCTCCCTCTTCCACCACCAGTTCCTTTGCCAGGTCATCCATCATCTCGCAAAGTTGCTCCTGGAAAGGTGCAAAATTGACAGCCCGCAAAGCCATGGGATGTTGGGTGGAAGGAAGAAGACCTCCGAAAAAGATTTCCTTCTGACGGCTTGGATACATATTATCGTGTATCGTCCAGTTTGACTGGAGATTGAGGATTATCCGCGACTTTTAAAACCCCCACTGGCATGCAACCTGCACTTGGTAATCAAACCGTGACGGCCCCATCCACTGCCCAAAATCCTCTCACCATCCTTTTCGCCGACGACGAAATGATCGTCCGCAAGGCAATTGGGCGGACGCTGGAACATTTGGGACATCGGGTGCTGCTCGCCACCGACGGAGAGGATGCCCGCCGCCAACTGGAGGAACTGGGCGACAACTTGCCGGATCTCCTCATCACCGATGTGGACATGCCCGGTTGCGATGGCCGGGATCTGGTCGCGATCGTCCATGAACGCTACGCCTCCATGAAGGTCATTTTTACCTCCGGGAAAGCGCAGCCCGATCTGCTCAGCGCCTCCAAGGGCGATGCCCAGATTCGTTTCCTGGAAAAACCCTTCTCCCGCGGCGATCTCATCCAGTGCCTGGAAGAGTTTTGCGGAAAAGCCTAGCCGACGATTTTGGCCAGACGGTTCCGGAGCGAGCCGGCCCGGGGACTTCACGCTGAAGCCCGCTGAAGCCGTTAGACTATCTATTCCTGCACGGTGCCCGCGACTTTTGCCGGCCACTTGAGCCCGAGGCTTTCATCGCCATTCGCCGAGTTCTGCGCCTGTTCCAGCGCCTGCACGTTTTGCTCGCTCACCTTGGCAAAAAGTTCTCCGCGATAGATCGGCACGAAGCGCGGCGCCTCGATGCCCACCTTCACCACCTCGCCATCCACCCGCTTGATGATAATGCGGATGTCGCTGCCAATACGAATTTCCTCATCTACTTTACGGGACAGGGTCAGCATTTTTAAGCTCCTTTGGTTTCGTCGATCACCGGATGCGCCACCGAGTAGCGTCCATAGTTTTCGAGAATGACCTGTTTTCCGATAAAAGTCTCCTGATTAATGACGATCGGCGCCATTAAATTCACCGTCGCAAACTGGGGCTGGAGCGACTTCACCGTGAGCACCACCAGCACCAGGGGCTGCGCTCCGCCGGACTGGAGGCCCAGAAATTCCGCGTCATTGTCCGAGATCTCCACCTCGTAGTTCGGCACCAGCGGTCCGGGCTCGACCACCGGCAGGCGCACCGGATCTTCGCCCAGCCCGTGCAGCCACATCAGCGGGTAGGCCGATTCGTTGTAAACCAGCTCGCACTCCCGGAGATTGGGGAGCCCCGGCAGGCCGGAAGGGAAATGATAGACGGCCCTGGAAGAAAGCTGCTCCACCTGGCCTGCATTCGGTTCAATCGTCATCGTCGGCATGGTCGTGAGGGGTTATGGGATTACTGCAAGTAATCGAGCAGCGAATGCGACATCACTTTGGCCGCCGTCTGGATCGCTGCCTGATAAGCCGTCTGGCTCTTGGTAAGTTGTACCGAAGCCTGCGCAATATCCACATCATTAATACTGCTGATGCGGGTCGAAACGTCGGTGTAATTATTGGTGAGACTCGTTTGGATCGCCTGCAGGCGGCTCTGCACGGCTCCATTACCGCCCGTCAGGTTGATGAGGTCGTCCTCAGCCGTGCTGATGGAAGCGCCGACACTGGCCACGGTCGCCGCATCATGATTTTGTAAAGCGGAGTGCAGTGCCACCAACTGGTTGATGAACCCCGCAAACGATCCGTTGGTGGCCCCCCCAGTGTACGGCGAGATGCTGGTGTTGGGACCTACTTGAATCGAGGCGCCGGAAGAGGCTCCCACATACGAGACCGAGGTTACGGCGCCGCCGCTGTCGCGGTTGGCCACAAAGGGAGCCACATCCGTCTGGGTTCCTCCCAACAGATAGCTGCCGTTATACTGCTGGTTGGCGGCGCTGATGGCCTGCTCGATCAATCCGGAGACTTCAGCCCCGTAGGAATCGAAGGACTCGTTGGAGGTAATGGAATTGCCCTGCAACGCGATCTGGCTTGCACGGCTCGCGACATCGTTCAATGAACCGAGCGCCGAAGAGGTCGCCTGGGCGATCTCCAGGGCATGGCTGGTGTTGCTGTAGTATTGCTGGAGCTGCGCCCCCTGGGTTTGCAGGGAAAGCACCTCCTGCGCCTTCGCCGGATCGTCGCTGGCCTCGGTGATCTTCTGGCCGCTGGAAATCTGCTGCTGCAACTTCGCCGTCTGCGTGCCGGAGCTATTCAGCTGCGGAATCAGAATATCCGAATAGGTATTGAACGTGACGCGCATGGGGAAAAAAGAATTAGACGCCCATTGTGTTGATGACCGTATTCAACATCTGGTCGATGGTGTTCACATAACGTGCGGAGGCCTGGAAGGCGCGCTGGTATTTTAAGAGATTGGTCGTTTCCTCGTCCATCGAGACCCCGCTTACCTGGTCGCGCTGCGATTCGGCGAGCTGCTCGGTAAGCTGCTGGTCCTGCAAATTCGAGGCGGCGGAACTCGCGGCATTGCCCACCCGGCCCACCGTTTGCGTAAAAAAGCCGCTCAACGTTCCATCAATTTGATCGCCATTGCTCGTCGAGAAGGTGTTGCTGGCCACGGAAGCGACCGCCGTCGCGATGTCGTTTGCCCCCGCGCCGCCGACGCTGCCAGCCGTCAGGCTTGAGGCACTGATCCCGGATGACACATTGATCAGGCTGCCTGCGGCACCTGTGCCGGCGGCAAAAAAGTTGGTGCCCGTGCCGCCGGGATTGTAGGCGGCGTTTACCGAGGTGATCAACTGGCTCGCCAGCTTCGAAAGATCATCCCGCACGGACTGTGTGTAAGTGGTGCTTGCGCTCAACTCGCTCGGCAGCGAGCCGCTGGTGAGCCCCAGCGTCGCGGTCGGGCTGCCAGCCTGGAAAGCGGTGCCGTTGAAAGTGACCGGCGCGCCCAGATCCTTGCCGTTGACCAGATTCACGGGGTTGCCGCTGGCATCCTGCACATTGATCTGCAGGTTCCCGCCAGTGCCGTTGGCGGTGGTGAAATTCATGTACCCAGCCAGTTGCTCGAGGTCCTGCTGCCGCTGGTCGCGCAGATCGAGCGCGCTGCCCGGGGAGCCGGCCTCAAACTTGGAAATCTGGAGGTTCAGGTTCGAAATATCCTTCAGCAGGCCGTTGACGGAGGAGACATCGGTGCTGATCTGCGAATTGGTGCTCGACTGCACCTGCGCCAGGTTTTGATCGGCCGTATTGATCTGCAAGGCCAGCGTTTGCGCCTGGGAGATGACGGTGCTCTTGGTCGTCGAATCGGCGGGATTGGCCGCCAGAGACTGGAAGGCATTGAAAAACGAGCTCATGGCGCCCGTGATGCCTCCCGAAATGGTGGAATCCGTGCTGATGCTGCTCGATTGGCCCGAGGTATCGACGTTCTGCCCGAGGGCGGACTGCACTTGCTGGTAAATGTCGTTCAATGCGGACATCGAGCCGGTCAGCGATTTTTCAAACGTGACCTGCTGGTCCAAAAACGAACTGCGCGCCTGCGTGACGGCGGAAACACTCACCTCCATGGCCTCGGGGCCCTGGGTACCCTGCAGCATGGCCCCGGAACTGATCTGGACGATCTGGCGGGAATAGCCCGCGGTGTTGACGTTGTTCAGGTTGTTGCCGGCAACTTCCAGCCCTTTGCTCTGAACCGTCAATCCCGCGGCGCCCCGCAGCAAGTCAGTAGTGAGTGATGACATAAGGATTAAGCCACCGCAGCATGTTGCATGCCTCCGGTAATGACCCGGTTAATTTGACCGCTATTCCCGTAGGTGCTTACGACACTCGCTCCACCCCCCATTCCCAGTGTCTGCTGTGCCGCACTGACACACCGGGCGAGGAGCATTTGATTTTGTCGCATCCGGCGCTGCGTGCGGGTGATCAGGGAATTGATTTCCTCCACCAGGGCGGAAACGGTTGCCCGCAGCCCGGCAGGAAATTCCGCCAGCAGATCCCCGATGACCGAGGTCCGGGGCTTGGCATAGCCGGTGGCCAGCGAGTTGACCAATTCGTTGCGCCGGGCGCGATGCGAGGCCAGCAGGACGATCTGGTCGTTCACCGCCGTGCCCAGATAGAGAAACCCATCCGGGTCGCCCCGCAGGATCATGCTTTGCTGTTCGTCGAACAACGCGATCAACCCTCCGTATTCCTGGAGTTCCAGGCGGAGCACGTCGGTCAGTTCGTTGAGAGTTTCATCCGTCTTAATCATTTCGCGTCAGGGGAAGGGTGGGAGTGCGGGGTTTTCGGCGCGAGCTGGGCTTGCAGCAGGTGGGAGATTCCGAACGGGCTCTTGCCGGAAATGTCCTTCGCCATCGCGTCCGTGGTGAGGTAGCTGTAAACATCGCTGCCCGCTCCGCCGCTGCCGGGCGTCTGCGCCAGCAACGGCTTCATGCCTTCGGAGAGGATCTGCCGCACAAAGATGCCCTCGAACTGGTCGCACGCTTGCGCGAGCTTCGCGTTCTTTTCGGGCAGCGTGGTCAGATCGGCCGCACTGGGCATCCCGCTGGCACTGCCGGAGGATATGGCGTTGATGTTCATTAGTTCAAAATCAGTTCGGCCTGGAGGGCTCCCGCCCGTTTCATGGACTGGAAGATGGCCATCATGTCGCGGGTCGAAAGGCCGAGTGCATTCATGGCCGCGGCCACGCGCTCGATGGAGGGAGCTTCCTCGACGACCTTGAAGCCGCCTTTCTGCTCGTTCACGTTCGTGCTTGTGCTGGGCACCACCGCGGTGTTGCCGTTGCTCAGGGCGCCCGGCTGGCTGACCCCCAGGTTGGAGGCGATGCTGATCGTCAGCGAACCATGGCTCACGGCCACGGTGGAGACTCGCACGCTGGAAGTGGCAATGATGGTGCCGGTGCGCTCGTTGATGACGACCTTGGCCGTATTGTCCGGCGTCACTTCGATGCCGCCGAGGGTGGCGATGAAATTCACGAGGTAGTTCGAGTAATCCTTGGGCACGATCACGTTCACCATGCCGTCATCCTTCGCGAGCGAGGAGTTCGGGAACATCTGGTTCACCGCCTCGGCGATCCGCGCGGCGGAGGTGTAATCGGGGTTCCGCAGCATCAGGTTGATGCTGTTGTTTTTCACGATCTCGCTGGGAATCTCCCGTTCCACGATCGCCCCGTTGCTGATCAGGCCCACCGTGGGGTGATTCTTCTGCACCGTGGCGCCGCCGGGGCCGCCATCACCACCGATGAAGCCGCCGACCGCGATCGGGCCCTGGGCCACGGCGTAAACCGCGCCATCCGCACCCTGGAGGGGAGTCTGCAACAGCACGCCACCCTGGAGCGACTTGGCATCGCCGATTGAGGACACCACAGTGTCGATGCGGTTGCCCGAGCGGAGCGCGGGGCCGATGTCGGCCGTAATCATGACTGCGGCCACGTTGCCGGACTTGATCGTCGTCGGATCAACATTGACCCCGAAGCGCTGCAATGCGTTCGCGATGCTCTGGATCGTCTGCGGATCCTTGCCGTCGCCAGTGCCGGCGAGACCCACCACCAGGCCGTAGCCGGTGAGCTGGTTGTCGCGGGAGCCTTCAATGATCGTGAGATCCTTGATGCGCGAGGGAATGTCGCCCGTATCGGGAGCCGTGGTGACCGCCGCGTCCTGCGCCATCGCAGGGAGGGAAAGCAGGGCCGCCAGGAGTGAAATGAGAAACTTACGCATGGCTTAGAAGGGGCTGAATTTGTTGGAGAGCTTGGTGAGCCAGCCCTTTTTCTGCGCGTCGGTGAGGGTGCCCTCGGAGACAAATTCGACCTGCGCATCCGCCAGGTTGGTGGAAAGCACGGTGTTGTCGGGCTGCACGTCCTGCGGACGCACCACCCCGCGGAGCGAGCCATACTGCGTCTCGCCGCCGAAGCGGACCACCCGCACGCCTTCGATCACCAGGTTGCCATTGGGCAGCACGTCGATCACGGTCACGCCGGCGCGGGCGGTCAGGGTCTGGCTGTTCTTGATGTCGCCGCCCCCGGTGAAACTGTTCGAGCCGGTTGGCGAAAGATTCGGCACCGTCGGCGCATTCGGCAGATTCTGCTGCTTCGCCATCTCGGTAAACTTGTTCTTGCCCAGGATGCTGCCGGGCAGCGCGGTGAGGAACTGGTTAACCAGGTTGCTGATCACGTTGGGCTTGGTCTCGGTGGAATCCTTCGCGGTCTTGAGTTCCAGCGTATTGTCGGCGGCCACGTTTTCCTGCACCACCACGGTGAGAATGTCGCCCACCTTGCTCGCCCGCTTGTCGGCAAACATGCCGCGCTCGTCCGTCTTCTCCGAAGTCCAGAGCGAACCCGCGTGCACGACCGTCCCGGTGCTGGCCAGCGCAAGGGCCAGTAGAAGATTGGAAATGGAATTACGCATGTTCATTTTGAATTAAAAGGAGACGCGCACAGTGTTCTTGTTAACGACCCGCGCCTGAAAATCTTTACGGGTATCCATGTTCTGGACGGTAATTATTTCCCCCTCGCCCCCGGTCTGCATCGCCATCCCTTTCATGCTGATGGAAATACCACCGTCGTTGGCGACCACATCGACCACGCTGCCACGTTTCACCAGCGGCACGGCGCCGATGTCCTTCCAATTCAGGGGCTCGCCCTGCTCCATCGTCTGGAGCACCTGGTTGGATTCCAGGGCTGTATCAGCCGGGATCGGTTTTTCGCGTTCGCGGAGCACGTCAATCGTCCGCACCTCGGCGGCGGTGCTGTCGAGCGCCTCGCCGCGCATCAGCCGGCGGGTGGCCACCAGCGCGGGCTTCATCAGCTGCGCCTGCACCACGAGGTTGGAATCATACCAGGCCCGGTCATTGGCCATCACGCGCACTTCGATCATGAAGGTGCGGGCGATCCCGCCAATCGGCATTTGGGGAATGATGATCGACCAGTCCTCCGAAGGCACCCGGATCGGGTCCCACGGACGGGCCAGCGCCAGTTGCAACGCCCCATCGAGGCTGAACTGGGTGGAAAGGATCTTCTCAATCTTTGCCGTCACCTCCGCCTCCGTCACCACATGGCCGGCGGCCTTGGCGGGTTGCGCAGTGCTGGCGACGGCAGTGGGGGTGCTGTCGCCGCCAGCATTTGGCGCGGGCAGGGAAACTGGGGCCAGCAGCGAGGCCAGCGAATCTTCGCCCAGGGCGACGGATGCGCCGAAGAGGCTGACGGCCAGGAAAATGGTGGGTGCGAGTTTCATCAGTGGAAATCCCCCTTATTGCTTGAGCTGCGCGATCTTCTGCAGCATCTCGTCGGAGGTCTGGATGGACTTGGAATTGATTTCGTAGGCGCGCTGGGCGGTGATCATGTTCACCATCTCCTGCACCACGTTCACGTTGGAAGTTTCGATATAGCCCTGGTTGAGCGTGCCGTAGCCCTGCTCGCCGGGATTACCCGAGTTAGCCGCGCCGCTGGCGGGTGTCTCGGTGTAAATGTTGCCGCCCTGGCTCTGGAGCCCCGCCGGGTTGTTGAAGCGGTAGAGCTGCACGCGGAACGTCTGGTTGCCGCTGGGCGTGGTCACGGTCACATCGCCGCTGGAGTCGATGGTGACACCGGTGGCATTGCTCGGGATGTTCTGGAAATTGCTGAGCACCGGCAGGCCGTCGCTGGTGACCACCTTGCCATCGGCCGAAACCTGGAAGGAGCCATCGCGGGTGTAGCCCGTGGAGCCGTCGGGACGCTGTACGGCGAAGAAGCCGTCGCCCTGGATCGCCACGTCGTATTGCTGGCCGGTCTGAGTGAGCTGGCCCTGAGTGAAAACTTTGGCCGTGGAAACCACGCGGCTGCCGTTGCCTTCCTCCACGCCGGTGGGGAGCACTTCGCCGCCGCCCGCATCGGAGCCGACCTGGCGGCCGTTTTGATACATCAAGTCCTGGAACTCGATGGAGCTGCGCTTGAAGCCGTTCGTGTTCACGTTCGCGAGGTTGTTCGAGATCGTGTTCAGGTTCAGCTGCTGGGCCTCCATGCCGGTGGCGCCTGAGTAGAGAGAAAGCAACATGGTGGTGTGGTGGGTTTGGGATTACGGGTTGCCGAGGGTATCAATCGCCGCGCCGGTTTCCCGGTCGAGCGAGGTGACGAGTTTCTGGGAAATATCGTAGGCGCGGGAGACGTTGATCATGTTCACCATCTCCTGCAGGGGCTGCACATTGCTTTGCTCGATGTAGCCCTGGAGCATCTGCGGGTTGTCCACCGTCTTGGGTGTGCTGCCGTCCTTGCTTACCAGCAGGCCGTTGCCGCCACGCTGGAGCTGGGAGGCGCTCGCATCGTAGAGCGGGATTTTGCCGATGATGTTGCCGGCCTGGGAGAGCTGCCCCGCGTGGTTCACGGTCACGGGGCCCTGGGTGGGGTCCACCGAGATCGGGCTGCCCCCGTCGCCCATCACCTGCATTCCCGAGCTGGTGACCAGCGTGCCGCTGCCGTCGAAATGAAATTCACCGTCGCGGGTGTAACCTTTGGTGCCGCCGGGAGCCTGGACTTGGAAGAAGCCGCTGCCCTCGACCGCAAGGTCGGTGTCCTTGCCGGTCTGCTGGACCGTGCCCTGCGTGGTATTGAGGGAATGCTTTTCCTGCGGGCCCTGCGCCACGCTAAAAGCTCCGAAATCGCCCGGGGTGAGCTTGGTCAGTCCCATCGGAGCACCGTCGAAGCTCGTGTCGTCCTTTTTGTATCCCGCCACGGAGCCGGAGGCCAGGTTGTCCGCAATCGTGGACTGCCAGCGTTCCAGTGCGTCCATCGACGCGGCCCCTTGGTAGATACCTTGAATCATGACCGGCTGCTTAGCATAGGCCGTGCCACGGCCTTTTTACTCTGTAAAACCAGCAGGAAGCTGGCGACTGCTTCGGAAAAATCCGCCCCCCGGGTGGAGACGCGGGGCAAAGTTTGCCGGGAGGTAAATTGATTTCGATTCCGTTTCTTGTGCGTGGTGTTCATCGGTTGTCTGGGTTGCTTGGGATTGGGGTTTGGCAGCACTCCGCGCCGCCGCTCGGAGGAATGTTTTTCCACGAATCAAAAAAACTCGCTTTCATTCCTGCCTCGCTCCTTAGCAACGCCCGTGCCAACCCCGTTTTTACGCCCCGTTTACAGAGAAAAATCCCTCACCCAGCTTTGCAAAACCGCGTACCTAATTCCCGTGTGGAACATTTCTGCCGGGTGCTTTTGAACATCAGGCGATCACTTTGGAGTTTGAAATTTACGTTGGGCGAAAGTGGATGATAATGATGCGGTAATGAAGCGGATTGAGTCATTGCGGGCGGTCGCGCGAGTTTGTTATGGCACAGGCAGGAGTTGCTTCGCCTTCCTGAGTAGCCCAAAGCGCCTCTCATTCACCCTGGCGATCGCGGTGGGGGTTTATGTGGGTTCCTATGGGGTGCTCTCGTGGCTTGGCGGTTACCGGCTGGTCATGTCGGGCGACTTTCGCCCCTTCGACTGGATGGCGGTGGAGGATGTCTTTGTCTGGCAACCTCGGTTCGGCGTGGCTTATCCCTTCCATTCCTACGATGGAGCCCATATCCATCACGCCGATTTCCTGGGATCGCTCTATTTACCCTTGCTTTGCCTGGATCAAAACTATCTGCATCGAAGCCGTCCATGGATGACGGTGGGAGCCAACGGAAAGATAATCGAGCATCCGTGGCCGGCACTTGAACTGATGCATCCGATCGCACGTCGGGCGATCCGCATTTCCGACGCTGTAATGGCCGGGTATAAACCGCAATTAGACGCGGCGACCGCCCGGGGAGACAAAAAGGAGCACCTTCGCATCATGAACGCTGCGGAGGCTGAGCTTGAGAAGCAATTGAGCCAGTAAATGCAAGCTCACCTGTGCAACGGAAGTGGCCCGGTTCAATCCTCACCTCCCCGCATCAAACGGCCCGATCCTTCGCAAACATATCCTCAAACCTCAGCCGGGGATTCAGCGTCGTATAGAGCAACTGCCGAAAGTTCTTTCCGTTTCACTGTGGTCAGCTCCCGAAAATCGCCGAGCGCTCCTCCCTGGCGAGGCAAAGAGTGAATTGAGGAGGGGAAGATGATTTTTACGGTGGCTCTAAACCGGAATCTTACGCCCCCTGATCTTTACCACCGAGATTCCCATGCTCCGGTGTGAGGCACCACGCGGCATAAAAATAACGGTGTCCATTTTGCTACAGAACGCCAACGGCGTTCCTTCAACCAGCCCAGGGTTGCGCACAGCTACCCTGGGATCACATCCCCTCAAAATTTCCAACCGCAACGCGGTTGCGGCCCGGCTGTGCGGTCGATACTTCTTACCCGGCCACAACCGCGTTGCGGTTGATTTATTTTGTTGGGTTTAACCCAAGGTAGGCGCTGCCGCGCCAACCTTGGGCTTTGGGACGCAATCCCGTTGGGATTGAAGGAATTTGTTGAGCAAATCGTAGAATGCTTTGTAGAAACCACGCGGATCAGGGGCTCCAAGCCTTGGTATGAAAGCTGGAAGTCGAAAATCGAGGAAGAATTTTCCACCCCTTTTGAACCCTTTTCCTGCCCTCCTGGCTTCCAGTTCGATTATTTCTAAAATCCAGCTGTAGAACTATTCGAATTGGAAAAAGCCTCGAACAGAACCATCCTCCGGTATGCCGCAATCCCTCTCCGTTGTTTACCTGCATCTGGTATTTTCAACCAAGGATCGGCGGCCGTTTTTTCGCGATAACACCACGCGCGAATCGCTACATGCGTATCTTGGTGCAGTCGCCAAAGAGCTCGACTGCGTCCCGATTCAAGTCGGTGGAGTGGAAGACCACATCCACCTCCTGGCCCGCTTCGGACGAAAAATCACGCAGGCGGAATGGGTGAAAGAATTGAAGCGAGTCTCCAATCTTTGGCTTAAGGAACAAGGACCCGAATTTGCCGATTTCGAATGGCAGGCAGGCTATGCAATCTTTTCCGTAAGCCACTCCAATCTCGATGCAGTCAGGCAATATGTGACTGCGCAGGAGGAGCATCACCAAAAGATGTCTTTTCAAGACGAGCTCCGTGCCATGCTGAAGAAGCATGAGCTAACTTGGGATGAGAAATACCTGTGGGAGTAAAGAGATCACCCGCAACTCCGGAATATAAATCAAATGGCCTGCAAAAGCTTCCTCACTGCCAGGCGAAAAATTTTGACGTCGCCCAATCATCCCTTCTTCTTTTCCGTGAACGCCAACGGCGTTCCGCCCCAAAGCCCAGGGTTGCGCACAGCTACCCTGGGATCACATCCCCTCAAAATTTCCAACCGCAACGCGGTTGCGGCCCGGCTGGGCGGTCGATGTTCATCAAGTTGCAAGGTTCACTTTCGGCATCGAAAAATCGCCTGAGCGCGATATCTTAATTCTTCAGAAATGACCCCCCTCGCCTCCAAAATCTTCCTCACCGCCGAGTGGAGAAATCTGGCGATGCTCAATTACGAAATCGATCCGGCGATTCTCGCGCCCTATGTTCCCGCGGGCACGGAGCTCGATCAATGGAACGGCAAAACCTTCGTCTCCGTCGTAGCCTTCCAATTTCTGGACACGCGCGTCTTCGGCTGGACGATTCCCTACCATCGCAATTTCGAGGAGGCGAATCTCCGCTTCTACGTTCGCCGCCAGACCGCCGACGGCTGGAAGCGGGGCGTCGTTTTCATCCGCGAGATTGTGCCGCGGCTTGCGATCGCGCAGGTGGCCTGCCGGGTTTATCACGAGCCTTACATCGCCTTGCCGATGGGACACCGGATCGAGGGCGTCGGCGAAGCAGTGAAGACGGCGGAATATTGGTGGCGCTTCCAGGGCCATCAGCATGGAATCAAGCTTACCACCAGTTCGCCTCCGCAGCCTTTGGCGGCGGGCTCCGAGGCGGAATTCATCACCGAGCACTACTGGGGCTACAACCGGCAGCGCGATGGCTCGACGCTGGAATACGAGGTCACCCATCCCCGCTGGCGAATCTACGACGTGGCCTCCGCCCATCTGGAGTGCGACGTCGCGGCCTTGTATGGGCCTCAATTTCAGGAAAGCCTCGCCGCCCAGCCTTCCTCCGCGTTTCTCGCCGAGGGCTCGGAAGTGGCGGTCTGCCAGGGCGTGCGGATTTCTTCGTGAGCATGTCGCGAATTTTCTCCTTCTCGCCCGGGAGGCGATGGGGAGAGTTTCACGGACTCTGAACGTCCCGGAGGGACGTGGAAAATTAGCCGGGGTAACACCCCCGGAATTCAATCCCACCAAAATGAAATGCGCCCCGGCCGGGGCGCAGGGAAAGAGCCGGGTGATCGTCATTCGAAGGAGGCCGCGCGGCCCCAGCTTTTACCCCTCGTGACCGTAATCCCGCGTCTTCGCCCTTCCTCATCCGTGCCCATCTGCGAAATCCGCGGTTAAATCTCTTTCCCCTTTGTCCTGCTCTTGCTCAGACCCGCGACTTCCAGCGCAAGAGCAGGAGCAAGACAAAGAGTAAGATTTCCAATCCGGAAAATTGAGCCACTGCCTCGCAGTTGCACACCCGCAGAATGGGGCGTATGGTGGCTCAGTTCCGGGAGACCGGACCCCCAAAACAAACCAAAAAGGGCTGCTAAAATAGCTGCCTGGATGGTTGGAAGTACAGTGCCTGGCAGTTGAACGAAGTGGCCCATCCCCCGCCATGAAGCTCAACATTCGAAGCCTGCGATCGCATCCGCTGCTGTCGTTGCTCCCCGCGACGCAACTGCGGGAATTGCTTTCCGAGTCGGCCCTCCGCGAGTTTCACAAAGGCACCGTCATTTTCCGCGAGGGCGAGCCGAGCAAGGCGATCTTCCTGCTGCTCAGCGGGCGCTGCCAGTCCAGCCATCAGGGCGAGCGCGGGGCGGAGGTGGTGGAAGAAGTCTTCGGCCCCGGCGATACGCTCGGCGAGCGGGAAATGCTCAACCAGGAGCCCTACCGCTCCACGGTGCGCGTGATTTCCCGCTGCGTGGTGCTGCCGATTCAAGGGCAGCCGTTGCAGGAATTGTTCGAGAAATATCCGGGCGTCGGCGGACGCTATTTCCAGCGCGTGGCCTCGCATCTGCGGCTGCTGCGGGAGCGCCGGGAAAAGCGCGGTGGCACGGGCCGGGTGGTGGCGATGATTTCCTTGAGCCCGCAACTCCACCAGCAGGCCGTGGCCGAGCGGCTGGCGAGCTCGCTCCACGGGCTGGCCCAGGAATCCGTGTTGCTCGTGGAAATGACCGCCGGCACGCAACACCCGAGGTTGCAGGACTGGCCGCGCGACGAGGTGCGCAGCGATGGCGAGTTTTGCTACGCGACGCAAAGCCGCGAGCATGAGCGCGGCTTCCATCATCTGCACCTGCATACCGGTGGTGACGAGCGCGAGGCCCGTCTCATTGCACCGCTGGCCGGGCATCTGGGCCGCCACTTCATCGACGTGGTGCTGGATGTGGGGCCATCCGTTCACCCGACGATCACGCTGGAATGCCTCGTGCAGGCGGATTTCGCGGTGGTGTGGCTGGAGCCGTCTGTTCGTTGTCTCTACGATTTCAAGCTGCTGCTCGACCAGATTGCCGCGCACGATCTCCAGGGGCAGGTGAAGATTCTTCCCCTGGTGAGTGCGGGCGACTTTGGCGGGGTGGAGGAATTCAGCGCCGCGCTGGACGAGTTGCAACATCCCGCCTGCGCCTTTGTGCGCGGCGCGCCGCTGGGCGGTGCGAGCGCGTTCATCGACCGGGCGCGCACCTTCGGCCAGCAGATCAACAGCCTGGCCCGGCTCGTCACCGGGCGTCGGATCGGGCTTGCCCTTTCCTCCGGTGGCGCGAAAGGGCTCGCGCACATCGGCGTGATCCAGGTGCTGGAGGAAAACGGGATCGAGGTCGATGCCGTGGCGGGTTCCAGCATGGGGGCCTTCGTCGGCAGCGTGTGGGCCGCCGGCCACGATGGCGGGGGGCTGGAACGCTGCGCCGTCGAACTCGATTCGCGCTGGAGTCTGGTCCGGCTGGCGCATCCGGTCTTTCCGCCGCGCCGGGGTTTTCTGCGCACTGGGCGGGCGATCAAGCAACTGCACCGCTTCATTGGCGATGTCACTTTCTCCCAGCTGCGGCTGCCCCTGCGGGTGGTTGCGACCTATCTCGACTCCCTGGAGCGGGTCGTGTTCTCCAGCGGTCCGGTGGCCGCCGCCGTGGAAGCCAGCATCGCCATCCCGGGCATCTGCGTGCCGGTCACGCTGGACGGCGAAACCTTCATCGACGGCGGCATTGCCGATCCGCTGCCGGTCGATGTCCTGCGCGAGATGGGCCTGGAGCGGGTGATCGCGGTGAATACCATTCCCACGCCCGACCGCCTGCGCCAGTGCCTCGACGTCGCCCGCGAGCTTTGCGAGGCGAAGCCGCCGCCACGCTCGGTCTTCCGCACGGTCGGCTCGGCGCTGAACCGGCACCTCAACTACTTCGCCAGCGGCAACGTGCTCGACACCATGCTGCGCGCCACCAACGGCGTGCAGACGCGCATTGCCGAGTATGCCTCGCGCGAGGCCGATCTGGTGCTGCGCCCCTGGAACTGCGACTCGCACTGGCACGATTTCAACAACCCCCGCAAATACATCGCCCTCGGCCGGAAAGTGGCGGAGCAGTCCCTCGCCGAGTTGAAAGCCCTCACCACCCCCGAACGCCATGAAAAACACCCTGCAAGAATGGCCACGGCTGCCTGAATCCTCCTTGCGCGCCTGGCAGCTCACCAAACTGCGGCAATACCTGGAGCGGGTCGTCCTGCCCGCCTCCCCCTATTACCGGCGCACCTTCAAGGCGGCGGGCTTCCACCCGCAGCAATTGCGCACCTGGGAGGATTTGCAGCGCATTCCCTTCACCACCAAGGAGGGGGTCGCCAATGGCATGCTGGACTTCGTGCTGCAGCCCGAGGCCCATGCACTGGCCCGGCGCCCCTCCACGATCTGGCACGCGCTGCGCCATGGGCCGCACGCCGCCAAAGCAGCGCTGGAGCGCGAATACCGTCCCATCCTCCTCACCAGCACCACGGGCCGTTCCTGCGAGCCGGTGCCATTCACCTACACCCAGCGCGATCTCGACGTGCTGACCGAGCAGGGGCGGCGCATCATGGAAATCTCCGGCGCCCGCAAAGAGATGCGGATGCTCAATCTCTTCCCCTTCGCCCCGCATCTCGCCTTCTGGCAGACGCACTATGCGGGGACGGGCTTCGGCGTCTTCGTGGTGAGCACCGGCGGCGGAAAGACGCTGGGGACCGATGGCAATCTGCGGCTCATCCGCCGGCTCCAGCCCGATGTGCTCATCGGCATGCCCACCTTCCTTTACCATGTGCTCAGCGAGGCGGTGCAGGAGGGCGTGACCTGCCCGAAGCTGCGCAAGATCGTGCTCGGCGGCGAGAAGGTGCCCGAGGGCGTGGCGAAAAAGCTGCGCCAGCTTGCGTGGGAGATTGGCGCGGGGCGGGTGGATATCCTGCCCACCTATGGCTTCACCGAGGCGAAGATGGCCTTCCCGCAATGCCCGGTGCCCGAGGGCGGGGAAATGAGCGGCTATCACCTGTCGCCCGATCTGGGGCTGGTGGAAATGGTGGATCCGAAAACCGGCCGCCCGGTGCCCAATGATGAACCCGGCGAGCTCGTCTTCACCTCGCTCGTCGCCCGCGGCAGCGTAGTCGTGCGGTATCGCACCGGGGACTTGATCGAGGGCGGGCTGACCTTCGAGCCGTGCCCGCATTGTGGGCGCGCGCTTCCACGGCTGCGCGGTGCCATCTCGCGCCTGAGCGACGTGCGGGAGATGCGCCTCGACAAGCTCAAGGGCACGCTGGTGGATTTCAACCGGCTCGAGCACGTGCTCGACAATGTGGACCGCCTCGGCACGTGGCAGCTGGAGTTGCGCAAGGCCAACGACGATCCGCTCGAGCGCGATGAATTGATTCTCCACGTGCAGGCGATGGAGGGGGCCGATGAAAGCCACCTCCGGTCGGTGATCGAAAAGCGCATGACCGCCGAGACGGAGCTGCATCCCGACCGGGTGATTTTTCACGAGGCCGGGGAAATGCGCCGCCTGCAAGGCGTGGGCACCGAACTCAAGGAACAACGCGTGGTGGACCATCGCCCGAAGGAAACCAAAGCAACTCAACCCGCGCCGGCGGCTCCGGCACTCGCACCCCATGAATGAACGACTGGCTATTATTGACGGCATTCGCACGCCCTTCTGCCGCATGGGTACGGACCTCGCCGGGCTGCCCGCCGATGAACTGGGACGGTGCGCGGTCAACGCCCTCCTCACCCGCACCGGCTTCGATCCCGGGCTGGTCGATGAGGTGATCTTCGGCTGTGTGGGGCAGCCCGCCGAGGCGATGAACATCGCGCGCGTGATCGCCCTGCGGGCCGGGCTGCCGGAGAAAATCCCTGCGCTGACCGTGCATCGCAATTGCGCCTCGGGCTTCGAGGCCCTGACCCAGGCCCAGGAGCGGCTTGCCTCCGGGCACGGCTCCATCTTCATCGTCGGCGGCACCGAGAGCATGTCGCAAATGCCGCTCCTGTTTTCCCAGCCCGCCGCGCGGAAATTAAGCCGGGTGGCGCGGGCGCACTCCGCGTTGAAAAAGGTGGCCAGCGTGCTGGCCTTGCGACCGGCGGATTTTCATCCGCGCATCGGGTTGCAACTCGGACTTACCGATCCCGTCTGCGGGCTCAACATGGGTGACACCGCCGAATTGCTCGCCCGGGAAAATCACCTCAGCCGGGCCGACCAGGACGCGTTTGCCCTGCGGTCGCATCAGCGCTCGATCGCTGCGCATGAGCGGCTGCAGGAGGAAATCTGCCCGATCTATCTCACCGACAAGGGCGGCCGCGCCATCGACAGTGACAATGGCCCGCGCGAGAAGGTCTCGCTGGAGTCGCTGGGCAAGCTGCCGCCGGTTTTTGACCGGCGCTACGGCACGGTCACGGCGGGTAATTCCTCGCAGATCACCGATGGAGCGGTGGCACTCCTCGTGATGGGCGAGGCGCGGGCCCACGTGCTCGGGCTGGCGCCGCTCGGCTATTTGGGAACTTACGCCTATACCGGCTGCGATCCCGCTCACATGGGGCTGGGGCCGGTTTCCGCCATCAAGGCGACCCGGCATCCGGTCGAGGAGGCCGATCTGGTCGAGATTAACGAAGCCTTTGCGGCGCAGACCCTGGCCGTGCTCCAGAAACTGGGGCCCGTGGATGAAACCCGGCTCAACGTCAATGGCGGGGCGATTGCCCTCGGCCATCCGGTCGGGGCCACGGGGGCGCGGCTCATTCTCACTGCCTTGAAGGAACTGAAACGGCGCGGCGGCCAGCGAGCCCTGGTGAGCGCCTGTGTAGGCGGCGGCCAGGGCGCCGCCCTCTGGCTGGAGCGCGATTTATGAATACGATTACTCTTCCTCCACTCCCCGCCTCCGCCTCGCTCCCGCAGACGGAGGGAAACATTCGCTGCGAGCAGGAGGGCGAGGTCCTGCTCCTGGTCTTCGACCGGCCCCGCTCGAGCGCCAATATTTTCGACCGCGCGACCCTGCTGGAATTCAAGGAATGGCTGGCCCACGTGCGGGAGGAGTCCGGGATCAAAGGGCTGGTCCTGCTCAGTGCCAAGCCGTCCATTTTTCTCGCGGGGGCAGATTTAAATGCGCTGGCGAAGCTGGACGACGCCGGGTTGCAGGAGTTCATCGCACTCGGCCAGGGCATTATGAGCGAGCTGGCCGCGCTGCCGGTTCCCACCGTGGCGGCCATCCACGGAGCATGCGTGGGCGGGGGCTATGAGATGAGCCTGGCCTGCCAGCGCCGGATTGCCTCCTCGGATCGCAGCACAAAAATCGGCCTGCCCGAGACGAAGCTCGGCATTCTGCCTGCCTGGGGCGGGGCGACGCGGTTGCCGCGCTTGATCGGGGTCCCGGGTGCGCTCGACATCATTCTCGGTGGCAAGGTGTTGCCCGCCCGGGCTGCCTTGCATCGGGGCCTGGTCGATGAGGTGGTGCCGGTCGAGCGGCTGCGGGAGCTGGCCCTCCAGCGGGTGCTGGAAAAAGCGCCCGCCCGCAAGCATCGCCTTCTGCATTCGCTCCCGGTCAACCGCGTGCTGGCCCGAGCCGTTGCTCCCCGGGCGCTGGCTAAAATTCATGAACGCACCGGCACGAATTATCCCGCGCTGGAGAAGGCGCTCGAAGTCGTCACCCACGGCATTCAGGAGTCGGTGGAAAAATCGCTGGAGCTGGAGCGCATCGGCGTGGCCGGACTGGTGAAGACCGAGGCGTGCCACAATTTGCTGCGCCTCATGCTGGCGCAGGAAGCCGCGAAAAAGCGTCTCTTCGCCGCGCCGCAGCCGGGAGTGAAGGTTTCCCGCGCGGTGGTCGTGGGGGCCGGGCTGATGGGTGCCGGGATTGCGCAATGGCTCGCTTCGCACGGTCTCGCGGTGATTCTCCGCGACATCGCGCCGGAACGCGTTGCCGCCGGGATGGCGTCGATCGAAAAGCTCTTTGCCGCCGGGGTGAAGCGACACCTGTTTTCGCGGACCGAGGCGCGGGCGGGGATGGATCACATCTCCCCCGCCGCCACGCTGGTGCCGATGGATCGCGCGCAAATCATCATCGAGGCCGCGGTGGAAAAAATGGAGCTGAAGAAGCAGATTTTCGCGCAACTGGCTGGAACCGCCGGCCCGGAGACGATCCTCGCGACCAACACCTCGGCGCTTTCCGTCACCGAACTGGGGGCGGCCACCTTGTGCCCGGAGCGGGTGCTCGGCATTCATTTTTTCAATCCCGTCCATCGCATGCAACTGGTGGAAGTCGTGCGCGGGGAAAAGACCGCGCCGGAGGTCGTGCAACGGGCGGTGCAGTTCGTGCTGCAGATTGGCAAGCTGCCGGTGGTGGTGCGGGATCGGCCCGGGTTCCTCGTGAACCGCATCCTCATGCCCTACCTGCTCGAAGCGGCCCGTTGCTTCGAGGCGGGCGCGTCGGTGGAGGTGGTGGACCGGGCCATGAAGGAGTTTGGGATGCCGATGGGGCCGCTGCGGCTCATGGACGAGGTGGGGCTCGATATTTGCGCCGATGTGATGGCCACGCTCGGCTGCCGTTTTTACGATCACCTGAGCGAGGCCCCGGTCCTGCCCAAGATGACCGCCAGCGGGCTGCTGGGGAAAAAAGCCCGGCGTGGCTTTTATCGCTACGAGGGGCGGCGCGAGCCCCGGGTTAACCCGGAGGTGCGAAAATTTCAGTCCGCCCCGCATCGAACGTTTACCCCGGACGAATTGCAATGCCGGATGGCGCTGCGCATGGTGAACGAAGCGGCGCGCTGTCTCGAGGAACGCGTGACCGAGACGGCGGGAGACGTGGATTTTGCGATGGTGATGGGGACGGGCTTCGCCCCGTTCCGCGGCGGCCCGCTCCGGTATGCCGATTCCCTCGGCGCGCGGAAAGTGGTGGAGGAACTGGAACGCCTCACCGAAACCGGCGGCTCGGAGTTTCGCCCCTGCGAGCGCCTCGTCCGCATGGCCGCCCACGGAGAACGCTTTTATGAAGACTGAACTCGATCCCCGCAGCGAAATTGACACCTCCCGCATGTCGTCCGGGCAGCGGGCCACGATGGAGCTCACCGAGTCCGCCCGCGAGGCCGCCGTGGCCGAGCGCGGCCTGGCCGGGGGACTCTTCATGGGCCGGGTGAACTGGAATACGCTCTCGCCGTTTCCCACGCAACCCATCGAGGACCGCGACCAGGGCGATGCCTTCCTCACCCGCCTGCACGCCTTCCTCAAGCAGAACGCCGACCCCGATGAAATCGACCGCACCGGGGAAATCCCCGATGCGGTGATGGCGGGTCTCGCGAAGCTGGGGGCGTTCGGTATCAAAATTCCGATGGAATACGGCGGCCTTGGTTTGTCCCAGACGAACTACTGCCGCGCGGCCACGGTGCTGGGCAGCTTTTGCAGCAACCTGACGGCGCTGCTTTCCGCCCACCAGTCCATCGGCGTGCCGCAGCCGTTGCTGCTCTTCGGCACCGAGGAACAAAAGCGACGCTACCTGCCTCGCGTGGCGGCGGGCGAGATCTCCGCCTTCGCGCTCACCGAGACCGGGGTGGGCTCCGATCCGGCACGGATGGAGACCCATGCCGAGCCCACGCCCGATGGCCGCCACTTCATCCTCAACGGGGAAAAGCTCTGGTGCACCAACGGCGTGCGCGCCGGGGTGATCGTGGTCATGGCGCGGACTCCGGAGAAAAGCGGCAAATCGCAAATTACCGCGTTCATCGTGGAGACGGGCTGGCCCGGGGTGGAGGTGGTGCGCCGCTGCCACTTCATGGGCCTGCGCGCGCTCTACAATGGCGTGCTGCAATTTCATAATGTGAAGGTGCCGCGGGAAAACATCCTGCTCGGCGAAGGACGTGGTTTGCGGGTGGCGCTGACGACGCTGAACACGGGACGGCTCACCCTCCCGGCCGCCTGTGCGGGGTTCACGAAGCGCTGCCTGCAAATCAGCCGCCGCTGGGCGCAGGAGCGCGTGCAATGGGGCTCCGCCATCGGCCACCACGCCGCCATTGCCGACAAGCTCGCCCGCATGGCCGCCAATGCCTACGCGATGGAGGCGATGACGCTCTGTACCGCGAGCCGGGTGGATCGCGACCACCAGGCGGACATCCGCATCGAGGCCGCGATGGCCAAGATGTGGGCCTCCGAACGCGCCTGGGAGGCCGTGGACGAGACGATGCAAATCCGCGGAGGCCGTGGCTATGAGACCGCGCAATCCCTCGCCGCCCGCGGTGAACCGGCCATCGGCGTGGAGCGCATGATGCGCGATGCGCGGATCAACCTCATCTTCGAGGGCTCGAGCGAGATCATGCGGCTCTTCATTGCCCGCGAAGCGCTCGATCCGCACTTGAAGATCGGCGGCCCGGTGCTGAATACCCGCCTGCCCGGTGCCACCCGCGCGCAGGCCGCGCTCGGGGCCGCTTTTTTCTACACCGGCTGGTATCCGCGCCAGTGGCTCGGCGCGACCTTCGGATCGGGAGCCGGGTTTGCCCCGGTGCTGCGTCCGTGGGCGAGTTATGTCGAGCGCACGGCGCACCGGCTGGCGCGCACCCTTTTCCACGCGATGATGACTTACGGCCCGAAGCTGGAGCGGCGGCAGTTGTTGCTCGGTCGGGTGGTGGATATCGGCACCGAACTGTTCGCAGTTGCTGCCAGTTGCTCCCGTGCCTCCGGTGAAAATGAGCCCCACGGCCTCGAACTCGCCGACTATTTCGCCCGCACCGCGCGCCAGCGAATTCGCCGTCGGTTTTCCGAAATCCACAACGACACCGATGCGCCCGGTTACCGGCTCGCCAAACCGTTGCTCGATGGTGAACTGAGCTGGCTGGAGGACGAGGTGCTGGAGGCTTGAATAACGTCGCTTTTTTGCCCACCACAGGCTCGCAATTAGTTCAATGAATTAGTGATTGTGTGTGTATAAATGCTTCCCATTGAAAGGGGTTAGGTCTATACCCAGCGCGTGGTCAATGGCATCCCCTTACTTGAGATTTTGAATACGACTCTAGAGCATAGTTATGGCAGTATTCTCATGCTAGGCAGGGACGGAAGCATGCTTAACATGAATGGGGCCGCCCGCCGGATGCTGGGCTTGGAATCGGAGGTGGAGATGCGCGGTTACTGCCTTCCCATGGTCGATGGCTGCCGGCGCGAATTTCACGAGCTTTTGGAGAAAGTCTTCCACGGTGGCAGTGGCGCGCTGGAGCTTCAAATCACGGATGGTCCGGCGAGGTCGCGCTGGCTGGAAATCCTCGCCAGCCCGCATTGCGATGCAGGCGGTGGAGTCGTTGCCGCTTTCGCCATGTTGCGAGACATCAGCAAAGCCCGGCAGTCCGGGCGCGAGACGACGTATCTGTGGCAGGCGATCAACCGCGCCGTGGAATCGGTTTATTTAATCAACGAACAGTTGCGCTTTATTTATGTGAACGACACGGCGTGTCAGTTGCTGGGCTATTCCCGGGAGGAACTTCTGCAAATGGGGCCGCTGGACATCGACCCTGAGATCAAAAGGGAAACAGCGCAGGGGATGATGAGAAAGCTTTTTGACGGCGAGTATCTGGGCAACATCCAGACCGTGCATCGCAAAAAGAGCGGGGAGGTTTTTCCAGTCGAGGTCTCAGCCTCGCTTTTCGAGGAAAACGGGGAAAAGTGCTGTCTCGCGATGGCGTCGAATATCGCCGAGCGCCGCAAGGTTCAGCGGAACCTGATGTTGCTGACCTTCGCCCTGGACCGCGTGCATGAGGCGGCCTTTCTAGCCGATGAACAGGGCCGCCTGCAATACGTCAATGCCGAGGCGTGCCGGGTGCTAGGCTACACGCGCGACGACCTGCTGGCGCTTCCCGTCTGGGAAGTGAACCCGAACTTCTCCCCGTCCACCTGGCCGGGTTATTGGGCGGATTTAAAATACCGTGGCTCGCTGCTGTTTGAAACCTCCCACAAGCTGCATGATGGCCGGATTTTCCCCGTGGAGGTAAACGCCAGCTACTTTGAATATGAGGGTCAAGGCTACGATCTTGCCCTGGTGCGCGACATCACGGATCGCAAGCGGCTGCAACAGGCCCTGGCAACGCGGGAGAGTGAATTCCGCACCCTGGCGGAAAATGCGCCCAATCCCATCCTGCGCTATGATCGCGACTGCCGGCGGCTGTATGTGAATCCCGTATTGATCAAGATGAGCGGATGCCAGGTGGAGAATCTCCTCGGGAGTCTGCCCACCGATGAGAGCATGGTCTCGGCAAGCCAGGGGCAACGGATCATGGAATGTGTGAAGCAGGTGGTGGAGAGCGGCCGGGTGGTGGAAGACGAAGTGTATTTTACGGCGGCGGATGGACGCCGGTTTTACTACCTCGTGCGCTATGCCCCGGAAAAAGGGGCGGACGGGAAAGTAGCCACGGTCCTCTCCATTTCCACTGATATCACCGAGCGCAAGGTGATGGAGGAATCGCTCGCAGAGCGCGAGCGGGCGTTTCGCACGCTGGTGGAAAATACCCCGGATGCCATCGTCCGCTACGACTTAAACAAGCGGCGCGTGTATTTCAATCCGGCCTTTGAGGCGGCCGCGAGGCGGGCCGGCCTTGATCCCGCGCAGATGCGGGGCCGGACTCCACTGGAGATCACATCGGGCAAGCCGGAGGTGGGACACCGGAACGCGGAGGCCATCGAGCGCGTGATTCGCGAGGGGCAGCCCGTGGAGTTTGAGGTGTCGGTCGAGGTGCCCAGCGGCGAAATCTACGCCTGTCACTGCCACTTTATTCCCGAGTTCGACGGCGAGGGGCGCGTCACCAGCGTGCTCAACATCATTCGCAATGTCACCGAGCAACGCCGCCTGGAGGATCAGCTCCGCCAGTCGCAAAAGATGGAGGCCATCGGCCAGCTCGCCGGCGGGGTGGCGCACGATTTCAATAATATCCTCGCCGCCATCATCATGCGGACGGAGCTCGCCGAGCTGGATGGCGGGTTGAGTGAGGGTGCCGCTGAGTGTCTCCAGCAGGTGCGGGATTACGCGGAGCGGGCGGCGAATCTCACCCGGCAATTGCTGCTGTTCAGCCGCAAGCAGATCATGCAGCCCCGCGATCTGGATCTGGGCGACGTGGTCACGGATTTTGCGCGGATGCTCCAGCGAATCATCGGCGAGGATGTGCGCCTGCAATTGCGTCTGCATCCGGTGTCGCTGGTTACTTTCGCGGACCAGGGCATGCTGGATCAATTGTTGATGAACCTCGCGGTGAATGCGCGCGATGCCATGCCCGACGGCGGGTCACTTACCATCGAAACCGGCGAGGAATTGGTGGACGACGAGACGGCGCAGCAGGAAGAGGTGATGCCCGGGCGCTATGTCTGGCTGCGGGTGATGGATACCGGATGCGGCATTCCCACCGCCATTCTGCCTCATATTTTCGAGCCCTTTTACACCACCAAGGAGGCGGGCAAAGGGACCGGTCTCGGCTTGGCCACCGTCTTTGGCATCGTGAAGCAGCATCGCGGCTGGATCAAGGTGGAGAGCACGCCTGGGCAGGGAACCCGCTTTCAAGTCCATCTCCCTGTTTCGAACAACCCCACCACCCCGGAGACACCGAAGGGTCACGTCACCGTGTTGCGGGGCGGCTCACAGACGATTCTTTTTGTGGAGGACGACGAGGCGGTGCGGGATGGCACGGCCGCGCTCCTTCGGCAGTTTGGCTACCACGTGCTGCTGGCCGCCAGCGGGGTGGAAGCTCTGGAAGTGTGGAAAATACACGCCCGCGAAGTGAAGGTGCTGATCACCGACATTGTCATGCCCGGCGGGATGAACGGACAGGAGCTCGCTGCGGAATTGTTGCGGGAGAATCCGCAGCTTCGGGTGATCCTCACCAGCGGTTACAGCGTGGACCTGGCCGGAAAGAATATCGACCTGCAGGCAGGCGAGGCGTTTCTTCAGAAGCCCTTTTCCATGAGGGATTTGCTGGAGGCCATTCGTTCCACTTTACAGGCAATCTAGGCATAGGTCCTAGAGGTCGCATCGGACCCATGAAGCGTGCGGAGATGCTGGAACGCGCCGGGAACAAACGCAAAAAACTTTTGACAGTCTTTCTTCACTGCCGTATTTAACCAACAAGTTAAATATGACTGCCGACATGCTCAGCCAAACTTTTGCCGCTCTCGCCGATCCCACCCGGCGCGCGATTCTCACCCGGCTCTCCGTCGGGGAGCTTTCCGTCACCGAGCTGGCCCAGCCGTTTGCCATGAGCCTGCCAGCTATCTCGAAACATCTGAAGGTGCTGGAGCGCAGCGGTCTCATTGAGCGCAGCAAGGCGGCGCAATGGCGGCCCTGCAAGCTCAACGCCGAGCCGTTGAAGAACGCCGTGGACTGGCTCGAGCACTACCGGAAGTTCTGGGAGGACAGCTTTGACCGACTCGAGGTCTATCTCAAAGAACTGCAAGCCAAGGAAAAAACCGATGAGCAATCCCACTGAAACCACTCCCTGCGGGCTCACTGTCTCCCGCATTTTCGAAGCCCCCCGCGCCCTCCTGTGGAGGGTCTGGACCGATCCGCAAAAAATCAACGGCTGGTTCTGCACCGAAAAGGTTGCCGCCATCTCCGTGAAGGCCGACGTGCGGGTCGGCGGTCGCTATCGGATTCAAACGAAGCACGTCTCCGGCGAGTATTTTACCACCGCCGGCGTTTACACCGAGGTGCAGGAGCCCGAGCGGCTGGTCTTCACCTGGGCCTTTGAAAAGGACGGCAGCGAGCCCGACTTCGGCGAACTGGAGCCACCGGAAACGCGGGTCACCCTCGAATTTCGCGAGCTCGGCCCGCGCACCGAGCTCGTGCTCACCCACGACCGCTTTGTCTCGGAGCAGAGCCGCAACAACCACGAAGAAGGCTGGACCAACATCCTCGGGTCGCTCGCCGAATATATTACCGCCTACCAGTCATGAATACCGCCCCTCAAGAAACCTTCCTCGGCCGCGAATTCACCATTGTGCGCGAGTTCGACGCGCCGCGCGACCTGGTCTGGAAAGCCTGCACCGATGCCGCTCACCTCGCGCAATGGTGGGGGCCGAAAGGCTTCAGCAATCCCGTGTGCGAATGGAACCCCACGCCGGGTGGAAAAATCCACGTCGTAATGCGCGGCCCGGAGGGGACGGACTACCCGATGGGCGGCGAGTTTCGCGAAATCGTCGCCCCCGAGAAGCTGGTGACGGTGACCGGTGCGCTGAATGAAGCCGGGGAAATGCTCTTCGAGATCCTTCACACGATGACGCTGGCGGAGCAGAATGGGAAAACAAAGCTCACCATGTTCTCCCGCGTCATCAAGGTCACGCCGGGCGCCGAGCGCTATCTCGGCGGCTTCGAGATGGGCATGACGATGAGCCTGGAGCGCCTGGGCGAACACCTCGGCCAGAAGACCGAGCCGTTCATCATCGAGCGCCTTTTCGACGCGCCGGTGGAGAAGGTCTGGCAGGCCATTTCCAACCGGGATCAGATGAAACATTGGTATTTCGACGTCGAAGCCTTTCGCGCCGAAGAAGGCGTGGAATTCGACTTTAGCGTGAATTGCCACGGCGAAAACTACCGCCATCTTTGCCGGGTGGTGGAGGTCATCCCGCAAAAGCGCCTCGCCTATACCTGGCGTTATGAGGGGCATTCGGGCGATTCGCTGGTGAGCTTCGATCTGCTCGCTGAAGGGGCGAAAACACGGCTCAAGCTTACCCATATCGGGCTCGAAAGCTTCCCGGTCCAGCCGCGCTTTGCCCGCGAGAACTTCCAGCAAGGCTGGACGCAACTGATCGGCACTTCGCTCAAGGAATTTGTGGAAACCAACGAACGCCATGACTGAAAACCTCACTCCCTCAACGGCAGATCGCGAGATCGTCATCACCCGTGAATTCGCCGCCCCCGTCGCCCTGGTCTGGGCGGCAATGACTGACCCGAAACAGGTCTCCCAATGGTGGGGGCCGAACGGATTTAGCACCAAGATCGAGCTCATGGATTTCCGCGAAGGCGGGCATTGGAAGCACGTCATGCGCGGGCCTGATGGCGTCGAGTATCCCAACCACAGCGTCTTCCGCGAAATCGTCGAGCACGAGCGCGTGGTCTATACCCACGGCGGGCACCGCGAGGGCGGCCCCGGCGTGAGTTTCACCGCGAACTGGATCTTCGAAAAGCTGGGCGAGAAGAAGACGCGCCTCACCTTGAAGATGGTCTTCCCCTCGGCGGAAAACCGCGACTTCGTGGTCAAGGAATTCGGCGCGATCGAAGGTGGCAGGCAGACGCTGGGACGCCTCGCCGAATACCTGGCCAAAGCAGAGGCCCCTCCGGGCGAATTCGTCCTCGTGCGCACCTTTGCCGCGCCGCGCGAACTGGTGTGGTCGGCTTGGACGAGTGCCGCGCATCTCGCCCAGTGGTTCGGGCCGAAGGGCTTCGCGCTCACCGTGGCGGCGCTTGATCTTACGCCCGGCGGGGTGTTCCATTACGCCATGCGCTCGCCCGATGGCCACGAAATGTGGGGGAAGTGGATTTTTCGCGAAATCACGCCGCCGGAAAAGCTGGTGGTCATCGTCGCCTTTTCCGATGCGCAGGGTGGCCTCACCCGCCATCCCCTGAGCGCCACCTGGCCGCTGGAAACGCTTTCCGTAATGACCCTCGACGAGCACGACGGCAGGACCACACTCACCCTGCGCTGGTCGGCCCATCATGCGACGGCCGAAGAGCAGCAGACCTTCAATACCAGCCACGACAGCATGCGCCAGGGCTGGGGTGGGACCATGGCTCAACTCGAGCAATACCTCGCGGAGCAAACCAAGTCCTGACCCGAAATCCTTCTCTCACCGAAACCGCAAAAAACCTCAGACCCATAACAAGCTATGACTACAACCAAGACTGCTACCTACGTCCAACCCTACCTCTTCTTTGGCGGCCGCTGCGAAGAGGCTCTCGAATTCTATAAAAACGCCATCGGCATCGAAGTGGAGTTGCTGATGCGCCATAAAGACAGCCCCCAGCCGCCGCCTCCGGGCATGCTGACGGAGGGATGGGAAAACAAGGTCATGCATACCAGCTTCCGCGTCGGCGCGAGCCTGCTCATGGCTTCCGACGGCTGTTCGCCGGAGGATGGCAAATTCGCCGGATTTTCCCTTTCCATCTCGTTGTCCGAGGAGGACGAGGCAAAGCGTGTTTTCGCGGCGCTTTCCGAAGGTGGCGAGGTAACGATGCCGCTCACCAAAACCTTCTGGTCGCCCTGCTTCGGGATGCTGAAGGACCGCTTCGGCATTGCCTGGATGGTCGGTCTGCCCGGAGCCGTCTAATCTCCTATCCACCGAGCCACCATGAGCACGATCCGGGTTCTCGTTGGCACCAAGAAAGGTGCATTCATCCTCACTGCCGATGGCAACCGGCAGAATTGGCAGATCAGCGGCCCGCACTTTGCGGGCTGGGAGATGTATCACCTCAAAGGTTCGCCGGTGAACCCGGACCGCATCTACGCCTCGCAGACGAGCGGCTGGTTCGGCCAGGTCATCCAGCGTTCCGACGATGGCGGCAAAACCTGGAGTACGCCCGATGGCTCCACGCCGCCCGTGCCCGGAGAAATGCCTGCCGGGGTGAGCAATAAATTCGCCTACGCGGGCGAGGTGGGCATGCACAAGTGGTACGACGGCACCCAGCACCCGTGGGAGTTCAAGCGGGTCTGGCATCTGGAGCCGTCGCCGACCGATCCCGACACCGTCTATGCGGGGGTAGAGGATGCCGCGCTTTTCAAGTCCACCGATGGTGGCAAATCCTGGCAGGAGCTCTCCGCCCTGCGCCAGGCCAAGGGCCATCTGTGGCAGCCCGGTGCCGGCGGCATGGCGGTCCACACCATCCTGCCCGACCCGAAAAACGAGCAACGGATCTATGTTGCCATTTCCGCCGCCGGGGCTTTTCGCACCGATGATGGCGGCGCGTCGTGGAAGCCGATCAATCGCGGCCTCAAGTCGCTTTGGGAGCTGCCCGATCCCGAGGCCGAGGTCGGCCACTGCGTACATCGCATCGCGCTGCATCCCTCGCGCCCGGACCGGCTCTTCATGCAAAAGCACTGGGACGTGCTGAGCACCGACAACGCGGGCGAGCTGTGGACTGAGGTCAGCGGCGATTTGCCCACGGATTTCGGGTTTCCCATCGACGTCCATGCGCACGAGCCGGAGACGATCTACGTCGTCCCGATCACCAGCGACTCGCTCCATTACCCGCCCGAGGGAAAATTGCGTGTCTATCGCAGCCGGACCGGCGGGGGCGAATGGGAACCGCTCACCAAAGGGCTGCCACAAAAAGATTGCTATGTGAACGTGCTCCGCGACGCGATGGCGGTGGATTCGCTCGACCCGTGCGGCATCTACTTCGGCACCACCGGCGGCCAGGTCTATTGCTCGGCCGACAGCGGCGATTCCTGGAACGCCATCGTGCGCGATCTGCCGGCGGTCTATTCCGTCGAGGTGCAAACGCTGCCATGATCCGGGTCGTGCTGCCATACCACTTGCGCAACCTGGCCGGGGTAGGGGACGAGGTGCAGCTCGACCTCACGACGCCAGTGACCATCGGGGCGTTGCTCGCGGCGATTGAAGACCGTTACCCCATGCTCTGTGGGACCATCCGCGATCATGACACGCTCAAGCGGCGCCCGTTCATCCGCTACTTTGCCTGCAAGGAAGACCTGTCGCTGGAGCCCATTGAAACCCCGCTGCCCGCGGCGGTTGTCCAGGGCGAGGAGCCTTTCCTCGTCGTGGGAGCGATGGCGGGTGGTTAGGGGCATTCAGATAATTCCGTAACCGCGATGAAAGAAGCCCATCCAAACGCTGTCATTCTTCACTCCGTTCAGAATGACAATTTTTGAATCGCGTTAACTCAACCCCATCTACGCATGCCCAAAATTACTCCATTCCTCTGGTTCGATCACCAGGCCGAAGAAGCGGCGCAGTTCTACGTGTCGCTTTTCCCGAACTCAAAGATCCTCGGACTCACCCACTACGGGAAGGCCGGGGCGGAAGCCTCGGGGCGCGCCGCGGGCTCGGTGATGACGGTCGCGTTCGAGCTCGATGGGCAACAGTTCACCGCGCTCAATGGCGGTCCCGTCTTTCATTTCACCCCGGCGATTTCGCTCTTCATTCATTGCCAGACCCAGGCCGAGGTGGACGAGCTTTGGGAAAAGCTCTCCGAGGGCGGACGCAAGGGCCAGTGCGGCTGGCTGGAGGACAAATATGGCGTATCGTGGCAGGTCGTTCCCGTCCCGTTCATCGAAATATTGATGGAAGGGGACGACGAAGACGAGCGTGCGATGAAGGCCCTCTTGAAAATGAAAAAACTGGACTTGGAAACTTTGCAGAAAGCCCGTGAACCGGGCGCTCGAACCTCAAACTGAAAGACAAAAACCATGAGCACCACGATTGAGCCCCTGCGCGAGGAACTCCTCATCACCCGCACTTTTGACGCGCCGCCACGGCTGGTCTTTCGCGCCTGGACCGTTCCCCAGTATGCGATGAGCTGGTGGGGCTGTGATGACTTCCGCGGCAGCCACATGGAGATGGATGTGCGCCCCGGCGGCAAATGGCGCTGCTGCTTGAAGAGTGCCGCCACCGGCGAGGAACGCTGGATGCATGGCGTTTATCGCGAGATCAAGGAGCCGGATCGCCTGAGCTTTACCTTTGCCTGGGAGCTCGATGGCGACTGGAGCCGGGAGACCGTGGTGACGGTGGACTTTGTGGAGGAGGACGGAAAGACTCGCATGAATTTCCGCCAGGCGCCGTTTGTCTCCACCGAGCTTTGCGACGGCCACCAGATCGGCTGGACCAGTGGCTTCGATCGCCTTGTCACCCAACTTGCGGAGGTCTATCCGCAACTCGTTGCCGAATAAACGCATCCTGCTTATGCTGCTTAAAATCATCATCATCCTTGCCCTGCTCGTGGTGGCCTTTGTGATTGTCGTCTCGCTGCGCCCGGCTGATTTTCGCGTCAGCCGCACGGCGGTCATTGCCGCGCCACCCGCCATCGTCTTCCCGCATGTGAACGACCTGCACCAATGGCACGATTGGTCCCCGTGGGCCAAGGCCGATCCCAATGCCGTGGTGACCTTCGATGGACCGCCCGCCGGAACCGGTGCCAGCTACCACTGGACCGGCAAAAAGGTGGGTGAGGGGACGATGACCATTGTCGGCAACCAGCCGAATGCCTCCGTGCGCTTCCGGCTGGAATTCGTCAAGCCCTTTGCCGCGACCAATGCGGTCGAGTTCACCTTCCAGCCCGAGGGCAGCGGCACCGTGGTCACTTGGACGATGACCGGCAAAAACAACTTCCTCGCCAAGGCGATCAACTTGGTGATCGACTGCGAAAAGATATGCGGGTCGCAGTTCGACCAGGGGCTTGCCGACCTGAAAACAATCGCCGAAAAAGAGGTGAAGTAGTAAACTGCCCATCGTCATCCATTCGTTCAGTCACTCTCTTCCTATGAAAATCACTGCCATTATCGTTCGCATCCTCATGGGTGCGCTGTTTGTTTTCGGAGCCGTCATGTATTTTTTCCACCCGCCGCAAGCTTCCGACATTCCGGCCAATATGAAGCCGTTCATGGATGGGCTGCTCTCCACGCACTATTTCCTCACGCTGTTAAAAACGACCGAGCTCGTTTGTGGTCTCGCCCTGCTTTCCGGTTTCTTCGTTCCGCTCGCGCTGGTCGTCATTTCCCCGGTGATCGTGAATATCTTCTGCGTGCATCTCTTTTTAGAACCTTCGGGATTGCCCATCGCGATCTTTCTCGTGCTCGGCAACGCCTTTCTCGGCTTTGCTTATCGCGAGAAATTCGCACCCATGTTGAAGGCGAAATAACGAAGATCGCGGCACGTCCAACCACGGCATCATCCTGAGACAACGAACCTGCGATGCAGGACGGAGAAGCGGGCAAGAACTTGAGTAGATGCCCGCCCGCGTTCGCCCGGAGTTCTGTGCATTGCCTCTCGTTACCGGGCTCCAGCCTGGTAACGTACATTATCTGCGAGGCTCCAGCCTCGTGCTCCCACGTTTTTTGGGATCAGCGACACTCTCTAGCATCTCTCGAAAGCAATTTCCGAAAGCTTCCGTTGGTTTTGCGCCCCTGCCAAAAACGAGGTCATGCTGAGCGCCGCGCAGCGGAGTCGAAGCATCTCCATCTATTTCTGCCCTGGGCAGACGAAGTAATCCTGTCCGGGAAAGAGTCCGTAACCCGCCCGCAAAAATAGCTTCGTCTCCATCCCGCTCCCAAAGAACTACGGGGTAAGACCGCCCGGAAACAGGGTCCGCGAAAGACGCGAAAATTCGCGAAAAACAAAGTGCCCTTTTTCGCGAATTTCCGCGTCGTTCGCGGACCAAAAAGTTCTTCCCCGCCTTTCCATCCCGCCTCGCGGGCTCAGTGTCTCAATCTAACCATCCGGTTTGGAGGGGAAGTAACCTTGGAGGCACATTCCATTTGGAAATTCATTTTGAGAGATGCTCTAACCCCCGCCTTGCAACCGGTGCCGCAGGCTCTCCCCATCGGCACCGCGTAAAACCCGCAATACCTCCGCCAGCACGCTGATCGCGATCTCGGCCGGTGAATCCGCCCCGATGTCCAGCCCGATTGGGGCATGCACGGTGGCGAAATCCTCTTTGCTGAACCCCCGCTCTGCGAGTTCCTCGAACACCTGGCGCACCTTTTTCCGGCTGCCGATCATTCCGCAGTAACCCCAGCCGCGATGCTTCAAGGCGGCGGCGAGGGCTTCGCGGTCGAGATGGTAGTTACGACTCACCAGCACCAGAGCCTCATCGGCCTGCCAGTGGCGCGCCGCGATGAAATCCGGAGCCGGCTGGGTAATCTGGCTGACCTCCGTTTCCCCGGGCAGGTCTTCCCGATCCTCGAGAATCGTCACCTGCCAGCCGCACGTCTGCGCCAGCCGGGCGATGGCCTGCGCGCAATGGCCGCCCCCCACGATCACCATCGCCTCGGGCAGGACCTGGGGCTCGATGAGCACCGTGACCGCCCCGCCGCAGATCGCGCCGAAAGATTCCGCGTCGCCCTCGTGGAGCGGATAATTCTTCAGCACCGGCAGTTTTTCGCGTCGCTGCATGGCCAGGCGGGCTTCTTCGATCACCAGCGCCTCGAATTTTCCCCCGCCGATCGTGCCGGAAAAGCGCCCATCCGCATAGACCAGCATCTTCGCGCCGGCCGCCCGGGGGACAGATCCCTGGGCCGCGGCCAGCGTCACCAGTACACAGCCCTGGCGGCCGGTTCGCGCCTGGAGCAGTTCTTGAAGCAGCGCGTCGGTCATAGCCTCAGTATTTTCGTAAATGCCCCGCTGTGCAAGTGGAACGCGGTTGGGCAAAATGGTAAGGGAATCGTGAAAATCATTGCATCACGGTAATTATCGCATTAAGTCACGCCCCAACAACAGGGCTTCGGAGGCATTTCGCCTCGGGAAAAATGGCGAGGGATTGGCAGGGAAACCAACTACCATGATGTATAAACTCACGACTCTTCTCTTGGCCGTTGCTGCGTTCACGGCTTTCGATACCGCCCGCGCTTCGGTGATTTTTTCCGATAATTTCGACAGTTACAACCAGAACCCGCTGGCGGGGCAGGGCGGGTGGAATGAAATCAGCAGCGGCAGCGTGGCCTACCCCGTGAATGTGGTGGCCGATCCGACGAATAGCAGCAATCAGGTCGCCGCGCTGGGCGGTTCCTCCACCAGCCCCACCTATAGCGGCGAAGACTTGTATAACGCGCTTTCGGCGGCTGTCACTTATACGACGGGCGAGAGTTTGGAGCTGGATTTCAAGCTCAACGTCTCGGTCGCCCAGGCTTCGGGTGGCGACTACTTCATCGCTTTTGGGAGTGTGAATACCGCCAGCATTACCAGCTATTATGGAAGAGTTTTCGCGGTCAGCGACGGCGCGAGTGGTTTTTATCTGGGGCTCTCCGCCACGACCAGCACCGGCACCTATGGCACCACCAGCCTTGCGCTGGGGACCACCTACGACATTTCGTATGTCTGGAATCTCGCCGGTGGCACCGGGAAGGATACTTTTTCCCTTTATGTGGATGGAGCTCTCTACGAGACCTACACTTGGGCCGGAACTGGTACCACGCCCGCCCAACTCGCCACCATGATCCTCCGCCAGGGCGGCAGCACCAGCGCCCCCGTCCTCACGCTGGACGACATCTCGGCCCAGCTCCTCGTTCCTGAGCCTTCCACCCCGTTCCTGCTTCTGGGGGCCACGCTGGCCGGTGCCCTCTGGCGTCGTCCGGGCCGGGCTGGGACCGCGGCATCGCAATCATTACATGGTTGAAAACAACTCACATTGCATCAAAGGAAACAGCAAGTGTGTCTAAATTTACGCAGTGTAATTATGCACACTGTTTTCAGGCCCGGCCCCACCCCGGAAATTCCAGAGTAGATTGCGAAAATGAAAAGATTTTCATCTCATGGCACAACCGATGCTAAAAGAGCCCGCCATATTTCTGTAACCAAAAGGTTACATTAAAATGATGGAAACATTACGACACAGAAATTAAAGGTAACCCGGACAAGGCGGGACGGGAAATGGTTAGGGGAATGCAGGGCAAGAAAAACCAACACCACCAAACAAGAAGTAAAAAGAAGTAAACCAACCAGATGAAAAAAATTGTCTCCAATTTAGCATCGCGAAAAGAACGGAGCGGTGCAGCGAAATTTGCTTTTGTAATCGGATCGGCAGCCGTCTTGGCGGGCGCTGCAAATGCCGCAATTGTTGCGGATTTCACCTTCGAAAGTAGCTTAACCTCAGGCGGAACCACGACAGCTGCCAGTGTCGGTGGGCTTTTGGCCGAAGTTGGCTTGGGGACTGCAAGCGGCGTTCACGCCCTGACCAACTCTGTTTACAGTGTACCTGCAGGCAACGGTTCCGTGAACTCGTTTAGTTCAAACCATTGGTCTTCGGGTGATTACTATCAATTTGTAATCGATACGACCAGCTATCAAGATCTGCTCGTCAGCTTCGATTTGACCCGCAGTTCAACCGGGCCGAACGGCTTTACCCTCCAATATAGTGTCGATGGTACTAATTTCACCAATTACACCGCGCTTGGCTCAATGCCGGGAACCTCGTGGAGTGGAGCCAGTACGACGGTCACCAACACCTCATATTCCTTCGACTTGTCATCGATTGACGTTTTGGAGAACCTTTCGGCTGTTTATTTCCGAGTCACTAGTGATGGCCTTAACTCAGCCAGCGCAGCTGTTGCCACTGGCGGAACGGCTCGCATCGACAATTTCCTCGTCTCCGGCACAGCAACCGCCGCACCGGAACCCTCGTCTGTGGCATTGGCAACCCTTGCTGGTGCTGGTGCAATGATGGTTCGTCGCCGTCGGCGGGCTTCATAAGTTGAGTTAAGAACGATAATAGCGTTTGCTTGGGAGAGGCCTTCGATGAAGATCGCCTCTCCCTTTCTTTTTTATGAAAATGTCCCTCGAGGAGGCCATAGAAGTGGGCCTCAGATTCCATCATGAAGGCCAGTTGCGGCAGGCCGAACAGATTTATAAGCAGGTGCTTGCCTACGATTCGCGAAATGCCGATGCCATGCACCTTCTGGGGCTTCTTGCGCACCAGGCGAAGGAATTTAAAATCGCGGAAGAGATGATTAGCCGTGCTTTGCTGGTAAAGCCGGAGGCGGCGCTGTTTCACTACAATCTCTCGGAAGCATACCGGATGCAGGGGGAGTTTCCTAAAGCGTTTGCTTCCCTGGAAAAAGCCATCGAGTTGGAGCCAGAATATACGGATGCCTATAACAATCTGGGACTCATTCAAGTGGAGTTGGGAAAATTCGAGCTTGGGGAGCAAGCCTGTCGAAAGGCAATCGAACTGGATGAAGAGTTTTCCGGTGCTTGGAATAATCTAGGGAATTCGTTGAGATGCCAGGAGCGGTATGCCGAAGCAATTGAGGCCTATCGAAAAGCGATTTCTTTGCGCGATGAATACGCGGAGGCTTGGAGTAACATGGCCATCTGCTTCAACCAACTGGCCCAATATGATGCTGGGATCGAAGCCCTGAAAACAGCGATTCGATTAAAGCCGGAGTTTGCAGACGCCCACAATAATCTTGGGGTTTCCTACATGAGAAAAGGGCGAATTGCAGATGCGCAAAAGTCGTTGCGGACCGCGATTCAATTGAAGCCGCGTTCTGCCGATGCAAAGCTAAATCTTGGGACCACCATGCGTGAACTGGGACGCCTGGACGAAGCGATTGACCTTTTCAAAGAAGCAATTGCTGACCGGCCTGACTTTGCAGAAGCATACAATAATCTCGCTTTTGCCCAGAAGGATATCGGCGACTTCAACACGGCCATGGAGAATCTCGAGAAGGCTTTGGAAATGAAACCCAACTTTCTCGATGGCTTGGTGACAAAAGCCATGATCCTCAAGGAGCAGAAGCAGCGGACAAAAGCGGTTGGCTATTTGGAGCAAGTGATAAGTGCAAAACCCAAACACGCGCTCGCGTTAAATTGTTTGGGGCTAATCCACCTTGAGCAAGGGAATCCCCAGCAGGCAGCCGAGTTTTTTCAACGCAGCCTTGAATCGTCACCGGATCCGCAAACTCATAGCAATCTTCTCCTCACCATCAACTATCTCCCCCGCTTCAGCCCAAGCGAAGTGGCAGAGCAGCATTTTACTTGGGGAAGGACGATCGAATATCTCTTCAAAGGAATGCAGACGGAGCTTCCCCAAAGAACCCCTGCCGAGCGCAGGCTCAGAGTAGGATACATTTCTCCTGATTTTAATGCCCATCCAGTCAGTTATTTCATCCAGTCTTTTTTAAAGCATCACAACAAGGATCGATTCGAGGTTTTTGCGTACGCTCACATAGTTCGACCCGATGCGATGACGCTTTACCTCCAGTCACTAATCCCAAACTGGCGATGGATCAATGGCCTGCCTCCTTCGCAAATCAGGGAGCTGATTGTCAGAGACCAAATCGATATTTTAGTGGATCTTGCGGGGCATACCGCTTTTACAGCGCTTCCAGTTTTTGCCACCAAGGCAGCCCCGGTTCAAATTTCCATGGTGGGCTATCCCAATACCACTGGTCTCTCCACCGTGGATTACCGAATTACGGACGGTCGTTGCGATCCAGAAGGGATGACTGAAAAATTCTCCTCGGAAAAACTTCACCGAATGGAGGATATCTTCTGGTGCTATACACCGGACGAATCGAGCGAAACCATCGAAATAAAGCCTCACGATTATACGCAAGCCCCGGTTCGTTTTTGCTCGATGAACAATCCGGCCAAGGTGACGGACGAGGCGGTCAATCTTTGGGCGCAAATTTTAAAACATGTTCCTCATTCCACCATGGTCATTCAAGGCGGGGGATTGAACGAGGAATCGACACAAAAACGGATTCTGGATATCATGGAACTGGTTGGAATAGACCGGGCTCGACTACAAGTTATGGGCTCCACTTCGTTGATTGAGTATTTTCAGCGCATGGCAGATTGCGATATCGCCTTGGATACTTTCCCATTCAACGGAGGAACCACGACCTGTCACAAACTCTGGATGGGACTACCGGTCGTGGCGCTTGAAGGAAAAAGTCACGTTTCCCGCATGGGCTATAGTATTCTGAACTGTGTTGGCTTGGGGGAACTGGTCGCTAAAACGCTCGAAGAATATATTAAGATCGCAGTGGATCTTGCTGGCAATACGGAAAGGCTTTCCAATCTGCGGCTTGGCCTGCGGGAGAGACTCCTCACCTCGCCCTTGCTGGACGAGGAGGGCTATACCAGAAATTTGGAGGCTGCATACGAAACATTCTGGAGCACCCGCAAAAATGGCTAATCGTCAGATCAATTCAAAATCATGAATGTTTAAAAACCGCAACATGCTGCGCGGATTTTTATTGATGGGGGCCATATGTTGTGGTATCCCCTCGTGGCAGTGACTCATCCGTAGCTCATCGCTTGAGCGCGCGAATCCTCTTTCGGCCTTGTGGTCGGGCAGTTTTGCGGGCGAGCGGGCAAGGCGGGTCTCCCTTACTTGATATGACCCACAACCCTTCCCAAAAACCGCACGATGAGGATTCCGATCCGATCCTGGCGGACTAAGATTTGATGACACCTTGTTTGGTGCTTGGTTAAAGAAAAGGGCGAAGCTTTCTCCAGCTTCGCTCTTTTTTTGCCCTCTTTAACTTTCCCCGCGCCCTCCCTCCCTATGCCGGTGGCAACCACCTTGCCACCGGCATTCTCCGCTCCAATCAATTATTGCGCCGCAGCGCTGGCCTGCGTGGAGTCCACGCTCTGGCTGGTCGAACTATTCGCGACGATCACGTAGTAATACGTGGTGCCGGTTGTGAGGCCGGTGTCGGTGTAGCTCGCCGAGGTCAGGCCCGTGGTCACGGTGGTGTAAGGGCCGCCGCTGGTTGTGGCCCGCAGCACGCTGTAGCTCGTGGCGTTGGTGACGGTGCCCCAGGTCAACGCCACTTGCGTCGTTCCTGCGGTCGCTGTGACCGTGGCCGGTGCCGCCAGCAGACTCGCCGGGCTGGTCGCCATCAGCGAAGCCACCTCGGTGGCACTCAAGGCGCGGCTGTAGATGCGGAAGTCATCCACCCGCCCCACCAGATACACCACAATCCCAAAGGAGCCGGGGTCGAGAACTTCGACGCGCGCTCAAACGGGACCGTTTGAATGGCGAATGCACGTTGCCTGGGGGCTAGATAGTGTCGTCACGAGATTGACGGATGTGGTAAGAATGGTGGAAAGCTATGCCCTCATCTGTCGAAAAGCCTATTCATCGCCGCCACGACCTCAGTGATGAATCTTGGAAGCTACTGGAGGCACAGCTTCCCGGTCGCAAAGGACAGTGGGGTGGGATTGCCAAAGACAACCGGCAATTCATCGATGCGGTGCTCTGGATTCTCCGCACGGGCGCACCGTGGCGCGATCTGCCGCCGGATTACGGCGACTGGAAGAATACCCATCGGCGCTTCTGCCGCTGGCGGGACCAGGGCATTTGGGAAGGCTTGCTGGAACGGCTGATGGAAGCGCCCGATTACGAATGGCTCTTCATCGATGCCAGTCACGTCAAAGTCCATCCCCATGCGACCGGAGCCGTGGGCGGCAACCAGGCGATGGGCCGGACAAAAGGGGGCTCAACACCAAGATTCATCTGGCCGTGGATGCGCATGGTCTGCCGCTGCGAGTGCTTATTACAGAAGCTACCCGCGCGGATTGCACCCAAGCCGACGCCCTGATCGCCGGACTACCCGCCGCCCATTTGGTCGCGGATCGCGGTTATGACTCCGATGCCATCGTCGCGCAAGCGCAGGCCCAAGGCATGCTGGCCGTGATTCCCCCACGCAAACATCGGAAATTCCAGCGTCCCTACGATGAATACCTCTATACGCTGCGCCATCTGGTGGAAAATGCCATCCTCCACCTCAAGGGCTGGCGTGGGGTGGCCACCAGATACGCCAAACGGGCTTCTTCTTTTCTCGCCATTGTCCAAATTCGCTGTCTCTATCTTTGGCTTTCCATCTCATGACGACACTATCTAACGTGGTCAGCGGGTATTCATCCCGATAACTTTTTTACAACTCGTGGAATACAAACGCCTTACCCGCTTGGAAACCCGATTGACACTGACGCGATTAAGGCGCTGGCGATTACCCATGGAGGTTTCGAAAAGGTAATCCTAGAGGCGTTCGGCAAATCTTGCCTCCCGCATTGAACCATGGTGATGGCGTTGGCAGACGCTCCTTCTACCCGGCAAAAAACTCCGGCCTGCGCCAGGCGTGCGTTGAATGAGGAATCTCTCTTTCCTCTGTAAAACCGCTTCGTTTCTCTGATGGCACGGGCATTGCTAAGGCAGTGTCCCGACTATGATACTCGCCGAAGCCTTGGAACAGCATTTCACGCTCTGTCAGGAATTGCATGGCATCCTGCTGGAGGAGAACCGGATTTTGCAAACCAGCCAGCGTCCGCCGACGGAGACCTTTCTCCAGAAGAAGCGCGAGATGCTGCCGCTGCTCGATATTTCGCTCCAGGCACTTCGCACGACTTACTCCAGCGCTCCCGAGCAGGCCGCGCATCATCACAGCACCATCCAGCGGGCCCAGCAGAAGGTCCTGGCGCTGATGCTGCTCGATCGTGAGAACGAGAAGCTGTTGCTCAAATATTCAATCACACCCAGCTTTGCCCAGCCCGCGGTAAAACCCACCGCCAACATGATCCGCCGCGCCTACGGCCCGGCTGTCGCTGCCTGATTCACGCCATGTCCCCGTTGCCGACCATGACTCCCGCGCCCTCTTCGCATCCTCCGGGCACCCGGTTTCAGTTTGTCGTTTCCTCCGCCGAGGAAGCGGTGCAGCTCATTCACGACAAGTTCAACGGCAACGCCCGCGTCGTCTCCGTCAAGCAGATGACCGGCAACGGACTCACCCGCCTGCTCAGCGCGCCCAAGCTGGAGATCATCGCCGAGGTGACCGCGCCCGCTGCTTCGGCTGGGGCGGCTCCAGTGGCCAGTCCGATTTCTCCCGCCGCCCCGGCGCCTGCGCCCGAGCCGGGATTTCCCGTCTTTCCGTCCCCGGCGGAACCTTCCGTCCCGGTCACGCCACCGGCGTCTGCTTCCATTTCCTTTACCTCGAACGCCCCAGCCTACCCCACCCCGGCTCAACCCGAAATCGTCGATCTCCCCCGCGAGGCCGACCAGCTCTCCAGCGAACCGCTCGAGCGCCTGCTTACCCGCAGCGGCATTTCCCCGAGATTGCTTGCCCGGCTCCAGGCCACCGATCGCTGGGAGCGCATCAAGCGCCGCCCGCTGCGCGATTCGCTCGGCGAGGTGGTGGAGCTCCTGCGTGGGCTCTGGAACAAGCAGCCCCAGCGCTCGGTGGGGCGTCATGTCGCCTTCTTCGGCTCCCCCGGGAGCGGCATCACCACCGCGCTCTGCAAGGCGCTCACGATGGACATTTTTTTCCGGCAACAACCTGCCTGCGTGATGAAGCTCGACGGTGATCTGCCGAACCCGACCGAGGGGCTGGCCATGTTCTGTGAAGCGCTAAACGTGCCGCTCCATCGCTACGGCGACAACCTCGCGGCGATTCCCGAGGATCAGCGCGTTTACTTCGATCTCGCGGGCATTCCGCTCAGCGACGATGCGCAGTGGCGCGATCTCGGCCGGTTGCTCGGCGAGTTTTACGTGGATACCCGCGTACTCATTCTCAATGCCGCCTACGAGATGGAGACGATCAAGCGCACCTGCGGCCTCGCGCTCAACGCTGGCGCGACGCACGTGGTTTTTACCCACCTCGACGAAGTGCAGCACTGGGGCAAGCTGTGGGATTGCATCCTCAGCAGCGGCCTCACCCCGTTGTTCCTCAGCGCCGGACAGAATGTCTCGGGCAACGTGCACGAAAACGTCTTCACGACGCTGGTGGAAAAGACCTTCCGGCTGCCGGTGACGACGCCCCGGTAGAGGGATTTAACCGCCAAGACGCCAAGGAAGACGGGATATGCTTCCTTCTCTGCGTCTCCGCGCCTCAGCGGTTCGCTAATTCCTTCAACAACGCCGCGTTCAGGCGCATGCCGGCTTCGAAGTTTTCCACCGGGAAATTTTCATCGGGCGCGTGCGCACGGCAGTCGGGCAGGGCGAGGCCGAGCAACATCGTCTCCACGCCGAGCACGTCCTTGAAGGTTTGCACGATGGGAATGGAGCCGCCTTCGCGAATCAATGCGACCTCGCGGACGAAGGTTGCTTTCAAGGCCCGTTGCGCGGCCTGCCCGTAGGGCGAGTGCGGGTCCATCACGTAGGGCATGCCAGCGTGGCCCGCAGTGATCTCCAGCGTTACTCCCGGCGGGCAGTGCTGTTCCAGATGCGCTTGGACGAGGGCCGCAATTTTTTGCGAGTCCTGATTTGGCACCAGGCGGAAGGTCAGCTTCACGAACGCCTCCTTCGGGATCACCGTCTTGCTCCCGACGCCCTGGAAACCGCCGCCGAGGCCGTTCACTTCCGCCGTCGGGCGCGCCCACATCTGTTCCGTGCTGGAATAGCCGGTCTCGCCGAAAAGTCCCGGCGCGCCGGTGAGCGTGAGCAGTTCCGCATCACTCACCGGCAGCTGGCGCCAGAGCTCGCGCTCCCAGTCCTGCAACGGTGCGACGTCGTCGTAAAAACCCTCCACCGCCACCCGCCCCTGCGCATCGTGCAAGGTCGCCACCAACCGGGCCAGCATCGTGGCCGGGTTGGCAATCGCGCCGCCGAAAATGCCCGAGTGCAAATCCAGCGCCGGTCCCTTCACCTTCACCTCCAGCGCCACGATCCCGCGCAGGCCGTAGGTAAAGGTCGGCACGCCGGGCGCGAGCATGCCCGTGTCGGAAATCGCCACCACGTCGCATTGCAGTTCGTCCCGATGCGCTTCTAGGAAGCCGCGTAAATTCGGGCTGCCGATTTCCTCCTCTCCCTCCACGAGAAAAATCACATTCACCGGCAGATCACCGTCGCGCTGCAGCGCCTGCTCCACGCCCAGGATGTGCGCGAGGATCTGTCCCTTGTTGTCCGTCGCCCCGCGCGCGAAAATCTTCCCGTTCACGATGCGTGGCTCGAAGGGCGGGTGGGACCACAGTTCCAGCGGATCCACCGGCTGCACATCGTAGTGCCCGTAGATGAGCACCGTCCGCCGCCCCGGTTGATGTGCATTTCGCGCCAGCACCACCGGATGTCCTGCCGTCTCATGCCGCGCCGCCGAGAGTCCCATCGAGCGGAACTTTTCCACCAGCCATCCCGCGCACGCCTTCACGTCTTCCTGGTGCCGCGGCTCCGTCGAAACACTCGCAAACCGCAAAAACGCGAACAACTCATCAATCGGGGATGGATTACTCATGCGGAAAGCCTGCCACATTGGGTTGCGGGATTCCAACCTCCATCTGCATCTCTCCCTGGTCTTCCGGTCGATTATTGAGGTGGTTCTTCTCCCAACCGCAAAGCCTCCACATCGGCTGACTCAGTCTCGCTCCCCCTGTGCTTCATTGCGTTCAAACCGACCTTCTTTTGCAACAGATCGCTTGTCTCCCGTCACCGTTCTCCCTACCATCCTGCCCTGTGAACCGCTGTTCCTTTTCCATGCGGCTTCGCTGGGGTCGCCAGCGGAGAGCGGAACGGTTTGCTGGCCGAGGCCATCCCCTGGAAGTGTTTTGTTCCCTCCCCGAGCGCAACCCCGCATTCCCCGCACATCATGGCTGATCCCGGCATCCCTATCACCGACCCGGCGCTCTGGCATCGCATCCAGTTCGCCTTTACCATCACCTATCATTATCTCTTCCCACAGCTCACGATGGGGCTGGCGTGGTTTCTCGTCTTTTGGAAATGGCGGGCGCTGCGCACGGGCGAGGAGAAATACAACCAGGCCGCGCGTTTCTGGGCGAAGATTTTCGGGCTGAACTTCGCGGTCGGCGTGGTGACCGGCATCCCGATGGAGTTTCAGTTCGGCACGAACTGGGCGGGCTTTTCGCGCTACAGCGGGAGCGTGATCGGGCAGACGCTGGCGATGGAGGGCATGTTTGCGTTCTTTTTGGAAAGCGCCTTCATCGGTGCACTGATCTGGGGCGAGAAACGACTCGGGCCGCGCAACCATTTTCTGGCCGCGGTCGGCGTGGCGACCGGGAGCTGGCTTTCGGGCTCGTTCATTTTGATTACAAACTCGTTCATGCAACATCCAGTGGGCTACGCCTTTGCCCCGGATGGCACGCTGATGCTGGCGAATCTGCGGGACTACCTGCTCAATCCGTGGGCTGTGGTGCAGTTCGCCCACAACCAATGCGCGGCCTTGGTAACCGGCTCCTTCGTGGTCGCGGCCATGGGCGCGTTCTATCAACTGCGCGGTGTGTATGCCACGCAGGCGCAGCTTTATCTGCGCGCGGGCACCCTGGTCGGGCTGATCTCGTCGCTACTGGTGGCCTTTCCCACCGGGGATTCGCAGGCCAAGATGGTGGGACACCACCAGCCGGTGACCCTCGCGGCGATGGAAGGCCGCTTCCAGGGCGGGCGACTGGCGGACATTACCGTCATTGGCCAGCCCAACGTGGCGGAGCAGCGACTGGAAAATCCAATCCCGCTGCCCGGCGTGCTCAGTTTCCTGGCCTACGGTACCTTCCAGAGCTATGTGCGCGGGCTCAATGAATTCCCGCGCGAGACCTGGCCGGACAATATCGAACTGCTCTACTACGCCTTCCACCTGATGATTACACTGGGCACGATCTTCATCCTCATCATGGCGTGGGCGACCTGGTCGCGCTGGCGAGGCAGGCTCGAGAGCAACCCATTGTTGCTCTGGGTGCTGATGCTTTCCTTCCCGTTCCCCTATATCGCGAATTCGCTGGGCTGGATGACCGCCGAGCTGGGCCGCCAGCCCTGGCTCATCTATGGCCTGCTGCGCACGAAGGAGGGCTACAGCAAGGTGGTCAGCTCGGGGGACACGATCTTTACGCTCATTGGTTTCGCCGGACTGTATTTCGTGCTCGGGCTGCTGTTCCTCTACCTCGTGGGCCGCGAGATTTACCACGGCCCGGATGAGGAATCCGGGGCCCATCATGGAAAGGAGGCATTGTCATGATTCCGCTCTGGTATGGCATTCTGGCTTTTATGCTCACCGTCTATGTCGTGCTGGACGGGCGAAACTTCGGTGCGGGTATGCTGCACTGGATCGTCGCGCGCAATTCGGCGGAACGCCGGCAGGTCATCGCCGCGATCGGGCCGCTTTGGTCGTGGCATGAGGTGTGGCTGGTCGGTGTGGGGGGCGTAATGATCATGGCCTTCCCCAAGCTGATGTCCGCCGCCTTCTCGGGCTACTATCTGGCGCTCATCCTCATCTTGTGGGGCATCCTGCTGCGTGGAATTTCCATCGAGGTGGGCGGGCACATTGATGACCAGTTGTGGCAGACCTTCTGGGACGCGGTGTTCGTCTTCAGCAATGGGTTGCTGGCCGTGCTCTTCGGCGCGGCGATGGGGAATGTCGTGCGGGGCGCGCCGCTGGCGAAGGACGGGTCGTTTTTCCTTTCCTTCTTCACCAACTTCCAAGTGCGCGGCCCGGTGGGCTTGCTCGATTGGTACACGCTTTCGGTCGCGGTCTTCTGTGTGCTGGTGTTGCTGGCGCATGGGGCGACCTATCTCGTCATGCGCACGGAGGGGCCGGTGCATGATCGCTCGGTCGCGCTTGCGCGCCGCTTGTGGGTGGCGGCGGTCCCGGCGTTTGCGATCATTACCGTAATGACCTGGAATGTCCGTCCCGAGCTCCTGCGGGGGCTGTTCGAGCGTCCTCTCGCGTGGGGTGCCATGCTGGTTGCCGCGGCGGCGGCCTTTGCGCTGGTCACCGGGCTGCTCGGCGGCCATGAGCGCCGGGCGCTGGCCGGTTCCTCGTTCCTGCTCTTCGGCGTGCTGCTCAGCGGCGCGGCCACGCTTTACCCGGTGATGCTTTTCTCCACTGTCGATCCTGCGGCCAGCCTGACTGCCGCCGCGTGTGCCTCGCCGGAGCAGAGCCTGCGCCTCGCCATCTGGTGGTGGGCCGTGGCGCTTATTCTCGCCTTTGCCTACCTCGTGATCATCCAGCGGCATTACTCCGGCAAAGTGAATGTCTCGAAGGACAATCAGGGGATTTACTAGAGTCCGGGTAAAACCAAACCCCGGCGCTCATCCGTATTAATTTAAGAGATAATTGCCTTTGCTCCGCGACGGGCGCTCTCGCCGGAGTCCAACCATACGTTCCATCATGCCAGAATCCGATTCCTCACACCGCACGCACGAGCCCGATCCAGCGCATGAAACCTCCGCGCATGAGCCTGCGCTCGATACTGTTGCTCAGAAGCCGCCCCATATCGGAGAGGGACCCAAGAGCTCCGGCCCGGCGGTGGCTGCGCACCAGCACCACGAAAATCCCACGCCGGGCGCCTTCTCGCCGGTGGAGACGCAGGACATCACCTTTGGTCATGTCTCGACAGCGGCGGCGGGGTTGCCTGCTATTTACCAGACCGCCCGTTTTGCAATCGGCCAGATGGGCGTGGCGCATGGCGTGAAGGGCTTGCTCTCGATCAACAAAAAGAACGGCTTCGACTGCCAGAGCTGCGCGTGGCCCAGCCCGGACCACGACCGCAAGGTGGCCGAGTTTTGCGAAAACGGCGCCAAGGCCCTCTCCGATGAAGGCACCACCCGGCGGGTGACGCCGGATTTCTTCCGCGAGCATTCCATCGCCGATCTGCTCGGGCGCTCCGATTTCTGGCTCGGCCAGCAGGGACGGCTCACCCATCCCATGGTGAAGCGCAAGCACGCCACCCACTACGAACCCATTTCGTGGGAGGAAGCTTTTATGCTGCTGGGTCGCGAGTTGAACGCGCTGCCCACACCCGATGCCGCCGCTTTTTACACCAGCGGCCGCACCAGCAACGAGGCCGCGTTCCTCTACCAGCTTTTCGCCCGCCAGTATGGCACCAACAACCTGCCCGACTGCTCGAACATGTGCCACGAATCGAGTGGCGAAGCGCTCTCCGAAGCCATCGGCATCGGCAAGGGCTGCGTGAAACTGTCGGATTTTCTGGAGACCGACGCCATTTTCATCCTGGGCCAAAATCCGGGCACGAATCACCCGCGCATGCTCTCCTCGCTCGAGGCGGCGAAAGAGCCCCGGCATGGCAAACCGGGCGCGAAGATCGTCTTCGTCAACCCGCTGCCCGAGGTAGGTGCGTTCCGTTTCAAAGATCCGCAGCATTTGAAAAACCCGCTGCGCGCGGCGGGGGTTGTGTTCGGCTCCGGCACAAAACTCAGCGACCTGTGGGTGCCCATCCGCATCAATGGCGACATTGCCTTTCTGCGCGGCCTGATGAAGGAAATGCTCGCCGCCGAGGAGAAAACGCCCGGCACCGTCTTTGATCACGATTTCATCCGCGACTACACGGTTGGTTATGAGCAATTGACCGAGACGATCAGAAGCACCTCGTGGGAGGAAATCCTCACCGGCAGCGGCCTCACCCGGGAGCAAATTCGCGCGGCGGCGGAGATCGCGATTCACGCGAAGCGCATCATCTGCTGCTGGGCGATGGGGCTCACGCAGCATCGCAACGCGGTCGGCACCATTCAGGAGGTGATGAATTTCCTGCTGCTCGGCGGCAACATCGGCAAGCCGGGTGCGGGTCCGTGCCCCGTGCGCGGCCATTCCAACGTGCAGGGCGACCGCACCATGGGCATCTGGGAGCGCATGAACGACAAGTTCATGAAAAAGCTCGGCGACGAATTTCACTTCACCCCGCCCGCGGAGCACGGCGTCGATTCGGTGGAGGCGATCAAGCACATGCACGAGGGGCAGATCCGCGTCTTCTTCGCCCTCGGGGGCAACTTCCTCGCCGCCACGCCGGACACCGAATACACGGCCTACGCCCTGCAGAACTGCCGCCTCACCGCCCACGTTTCGACCAAACTGAATCGCTCCCATCTCATCACCGGCGAGCTCGCGCTCATCCTCCCGTGCCTGGGCCGTTCGGAGATCGACCGCCAGTCGGGCGGCGAGCAGTTCGTCACCGTCGAGGATTCCATGGGCATCATCAATCCCTCGCATGGCGTCTTCGAGCCCGCGAGCGTCCATTTGAAAAGCGAGCCCGCCATCGTGGCCGGCCTGGCCCAGGCCATGCTCGGCACCCGCAGCACGGTGGACTGGCTGGCACTGGTCGAGAACTACGACCGCATCCGCGATCACATCGAGCACGTCGTGCCCGGCTTCGAGCGTTACAACGCGCGCATCCGCGAGGACATCTTCTACCTGCCCAACGAAGCGCGCGACAAGCGCAAGTTCAACAACGGCGTGGGCAAGGCGCAGTTCCTCGTGCATCCCATCCCCGTGCATGAGATCGAGCCCGGCCGCTACGTGATGATGACCATCCGCTCGCACGATCAATTCAACACCCACCTCTACGGCCTCGATGACCGCTACCGCGGCATCTACAATGGCCGCCGCGTCATTTTCATGAATGCGGAGGACATCCGCGACGCCGGCTTGCAAGCCGGGCAGCCGGTGGATCTCACCAGTTACTACGCCGGCGATGAGGAACGCTCCGCGCGCAATTTCCTAGTCACGCCCTACGACATCCCGCGCGGCTGCACCGCCACCTACTTTCCCGAGGGCAACGTCCTCGTGCCCGTCAACAGCGTCGCCGAGCGGTCAAACACGCCCACGAGCAAGTTCGTCATCATCAGCATCGCCCCCGCCGCCCATCCCGAGGAGGCCGCGCGGGCCATTTTGAAGGAAGCCGCGGCGGTGAAATAAAGCCGCGTTTCGGAAAACGTCCGCTCTCGAGCTCCCTCTTTACGCCAGCGTTTTCCCAAACACGCTCACCCACCGGGCTCCTCCTGCGCTCCACTCGGGCTGACGAACTAGTGGAAGCGTCATTTGAAATCGTTTCGAGAACCGCTCTACCATGGCGGCTTCGATGGAGGCTCCACCTTCAGCGCGGCGTGAATTGCGCGTGGGTGCGAATCGTCTCCGTCAGCAACGAATGCTGGTCCAGCGGAATCGCCGCGGGGAATTTCGCGCCGGAGCGTTCCCATTTCGTCAGCCAGTCCGCCGGCAATAATTCGTGGCCGATATGGCTCAGTACCGCCGCCGGGGTCAGCGCGATCGTGGTTTCGGTCTTCGGTCCCGTGCTGCGTCCCTTCGCCACGTAAAATCCCGCGATGAGCAGCGCGGCTCGAATCGCCGTCGAGCACGTATAGGTGAACAACTCGGAAGGCCCGGTTCCACAGGCGGCGAAGAGTTTTTGAAACGCCGGCAGCGTCCACGTCTCGGCGGAAGTCTTCGCCGAAAACATGTCGTAAAAAATGAGATCCGGCCGCGCGGGCGCCTCGGTCATCGTTTCCAGAAAATCGCCGTTCAAGAGCCTCCAGCTCAGGCCCGGATGCGTCTTCGACTGCCAGTTTCCCTGCTGCAAAATCCCGGCGGGACCGCCATGGCGCAGATACAGGAACCGATCCTGATGCCGCCACGCGAGCCGCAGCGAATCGAGGTCGTTTTCAAAGCTGATGATCCGCAGCGGGCGCACCGGCCCTTTCGCCGCCTGCTCTTCGTAGCATTGAATCGCCGCCATCGCGTTCGCCGCCGCGCCAAGTCCGACATCCCAGATCACCAGCGGCGAAGCGTTTTCCAGTGTCTCCTCCTCCCGCAGTTGCACGCGTTGCGCAAGCTGCGATTGCTCGACGTAGAGGCTGCGCGCCTCCTCCAGCGGCGGCGTGCGGCTGTGCATGATCTCGCCGCTCGCGCGATGCTTGATGCTCGCGAAACCTTCGGGCGCGGTGTGGACTTCGTACGCGCCGAGGGTGAGCGATTTCTGTTTCCGCGGCTTTTGTAAATGGGTCGGGTTGTCCAGATCCGGCGCATGCAGGAAGGCGCGCTTTTCGTGATACAATTCGAGAAAGCGGTCTTCCAAAATGCTCTGCCGCATCTCGCGCATGAGCTGGTGGTAGAAGTAAAAGTTGTGCTGGCCGAGCAGCGTCCAGCCGAGGTTTTCGCCGCACTTGGTGAGATGGTGCAGATACGCCCGCGAATAGCGCGCGCAAGTCGGGCAGCCGCAGGCCGGGTCCAGCTTTTCCTCGCTGAATTTATAAATCCCGCGCCGCATTTGCAAAAAGCCGCGCGAGGTAAAGACCCCGCCGCGCTGGGCCAGTTGCGTGGGCATGATGCAGTCGAACATGTCCACCCCGCGATGCACCGCCTCCAGAATATCCAGCGGCGTCCCGACTCCCATCAGGTAACGCGGACGATCCGGCGGCAGCAGCGCCGCGGTAAATTCGCAAACATCCTCGCGCTCGCTCCGGGCTTCGCCGACCGCGAGCCCGCCAATCGCAAAGCCATCGAACGGCATCTGGCTCAGCCCTTCCGCGCTTTGCCGGCGCAGCCCGGGGAAAAGCGCCCCCTGCACGATGGCAAACATCGACTGCGGTGAATCGCCCCGCGCCGCCAGGCTCCGCGCCGCCCAGCGCTGCGTGAGTTCCAGCGCCGCCCGCGCCGCCGCTTCATCCGCCGTCGAGCAAATGCATTGATCGAGCACCATCATGATGTCGCTGCCGATCGCCTTTTGCGTCTCGATGCTGAGCTCCGGGCTCAGCAAGATCGTGCGGCCATCCAGGTAACTCTGGAAGACCGCTCCGGCCTCCGTCATCGAGCGCGAGTGCGGCAGCGAGAAGATCTGAAAACCGCCGGAATCCGTGAGCACCGACTTTTTCCAGCTCATGAAACCGTGAATGCCGCCGGTGCGCTTGAACACCTCCGGCCCCGGTCGCAGCAGCAGGTGGTAGGTGTTCGCGAGCAGGATTTGCGACCCGGTGTCCTCCAGCGTTTGCGTGAGCTGGGCCTTCACCGTCGCTTGCGTGCCCACCGGCATGAAGAGCGGCGTGCGCACTTCATTGTGCAACGTGGTGAAAGTCGCCGCGCGCGCCTTCGAGCCCGTCGCCGTGGCTTCAAGTCGAAAATTTAAACGCGAGGGCTGGGCCGAAAAAACGCTCATCGAGTGCAGGTGAATGGAGGTGGCGCGGTAAAGTAAGGCAAGACGATCTGATTCAGTTGGTAACAATGATGAAGCAGGAAGCCAGAAAGCCAGAAAAGAGCGTTCAAGCGGAAGATGAAATCTTCTTGGATTCCTGGCTTCCTGCTTCAATCAAAGCAAGAACCGCTCTACACGCTTTGTGGAGCTCGTCCTCTATCTACCGCGATTCTCTTAAAAACTGGCGGATGGGGAGGGATTCGAACCCTCGTTAGTCTTTTGGACTAAACACGCTTTCCAGGCGAGCCCGTTCAACCGCTCCGGCACCCATCCTAGTTTTAAGAGGGCGAAACCTTGCTTCGGTTTCGCCCATTCTGCAAGCAGAAGATTTTTGGCCCTGGTGGCTAAAGCATTTTTTCGAAGGGTTGCTGCACCCAGTCCGGCAATTGAAAAGGCGGCGAATTTCGAAAAAACCGCCGTTTACTCAGAAAGCCGTGGAGTTCCGGTTCCCGGCTTGCGCTTTTATAGCATCTCTCATAAATCATTTCCGAAACGCGCATTGAGCGGCAACGGTAGGCGGAGCCCCCATGAAGTGGCAAAGTGCGGCGCAAAGCCGGTCGGTGAGTTGCTCCGGCGTGCGCG
>Ga0157374_10000180_pt1 | contig 58547 bp, 50 predicted proteins | sample M25metaG_FD_115308 | JGI IMG/M metagenome (GOLD analysis project Ga0157374, IMG submission 115308) | Miscanthus rhizosphere microbial communities from Kellogg Biological Station, Michigan, USA - M2-5 metaG | ecosystem: Host-associated > Plants > Roots > Rhizosphere > Soil | place: USA: Michigan...
ACTTGCATAATAGATTGATAATTCATAAGATAATGCTTATATTTGCAGACTCAAATTTTTTGACTTCTTTACATAATTTTAATACTGATTAGAGATGGGTAAATCTAAGCTTCTGTTCATCACACATGAAATGTCACCTTTCCTCGAACTCTCTAAAATTTCTGAAATAACCCGCCAGCTTCCCCAGGCCATGCAGGAAAAAGGTTACGAGATACGTATCCTGATGCCACGTTTCGGAAATATTAATGAGCGCAGGAACAGGCTTCATGAGGTGATCCGTTTATCGGGTATGAATATCATTATTAATGATAATGATAATCCTTTGATCATCAAAGTTGCGTCTATCCCGGCAGCGCGCATGCAGGTATATTTTTTAGATAACGAAGAATATTTTCAGCGTAAGCACGTATTTGCTGATAAGGATGGGAAATTTTATGCTGACAATGATGAGAGGACTATTTTCTTTTGCAAAGGCGCATTAGAAACAGTAAAAAAATTAGGCTGGGCGCCTGATATCATTCATTGCCACGGCTGGATGAGCTCATTAGTGCCGGCTTATTTAAAAACTACTTATAAGGATGATCCGACCTTTAAAAACTCAAAAGTAGTCTATTCTATTTATGAGAATGATTTTACAGGTCAGATGAGTTCTGATTTTACAAACAAAGCCGTTATGGCTGACATGACTGAAGAACACACCGAGGTTTACAAGCCAGGTACCAATTCAGCGCTATATGCCGGTGCCATTCATTATTCTGACGGGATAGTTTTGGGCAGCGAAAATATTGACGATGAAGTGTTAAATAATGTTAAAAACAGCAATAAATCGGTTTTAGAATTTAATTCCACTTCTGATTTCGAAAATTATTACAATTTTTACGACGAAATTACCAATGAAGAATTGGTACATGTTGCATAAGTTTTGAGATCATAATATGAAATTTTTCCGATTAGACTTATTGACCCTGTTAATAAGTCTTTTTATTTTAAATAGTTGTAAAAACAAAGATACCATTGGGCTCGGGGCAGATTCATCTACCCAACTTAATGGTTCATTGATCGATACGTCTACAGTAGTGGTTAATACCATGCCCGATGTTGGCAACCCTTTATCGAAGGATTCTATTCAAACATCAGGGCTTACGAAGATACCTTTTGGCTATCTTAACGATCCTGTGTTTGGTACTACGGAATCAAATGTGGCGATGGCCCTGAATTTACCCGGTCAGAGCGCATATTCACTGCCGACCGGTACTATTTCAATCGATTCGGCTGTGTTGGTTATGCCTTATGCGGATGGTTTTTATGGCGACTCTTTGACATCGAAATATAAAGTAAATGTGTACCAGCTGGCAAACCGCATAAAAAGCACACCTTATTCCAATTTGGACAGTTGGCCTACACAAGGTGGTGTTTTAGGCACCAGCACCTTTTTTGCCCGTACTCATGATAGCATAAAAAGGTATAATATAATTACCGGAAAACCCGATACGCTAATAAAAGTGCCGCCGCAGCTTAGAATTCCTATTGATAAGAGTTTTATCAATTCGATATTATTTAATGCTGGTAGTGCGCAATTAAGCTCCAATTCAACATTCCTTAATAATGTTAAAGGCTTGTATCTTACAATAGATAAAACCGGTACGACCGGCGTTGGAGGCACATTTATGTTCAGTTCGTCGGATTCATTGAACGTGTACTATCGTACAATAGATGGAACTACGATAGATACAGCGATGGTTACATTGCCGATCACTACACACGTGTCACAGATAAAACACACGTCGTCGAATATACTTACCACAGAATTTGCGGATAGCACCAGTTCAAGAGATCTGATGTATCTTCAGGGATTGGCTGGAACCAAGGTTAAGATCAAATTTCCATACCTCAAAAACCTTAATACCACCCTGGGAAAAATTGTCGTAAACAGAGCGGAGCTGGTTATCACAGCGAGCCCGGGATCAACTATACCGTTCAGCCCATTGCCTAAACTGACGATGTATAAATATGACATAGCACATCAGATTGTTGAGCTGCAGGATGCAAATGCTGGTTCATCTTTTGTAGATCCTCGTTATATAAGTCCGGCCGTATTTGGCGGGTATTATATACGTGCAAGTAATAGTTACCATTTCGTCATAACCGGATATGTTCAGGATCTTATTGACGGCCGGACAGTCGACTACGGAACTTTTCTTGCCCCAATTGACACAGCAAGTAAAACCGCTGTTGCGATTGGCCCAACTACACAAATGACAGGAAGGCTGGTTGCGGTTGGAACCCCACCGTCAAATTCCCCGAATTATCCTTACCGGATTAAGCTAAATATTATTTACACCAAAATAAAATAGATCAAGGCCTCTCACGAGGCCTTTTTTATTGGCTTTTTCAAAATTCTAACTCCAGCAATACCGGACAATGATCGGAATGCTTTGCCTCGGGTAATATAGCCACACGCTTAATATTTTCTTCCAACTCTTTGGTTGCCATGGCATAATCGATACGCCAGCCCAGGTTCTTAGCGCGGGAATTGGCACGAAAGCTCCACCAGGTATAATTGTGCGGCTCCTTGTTCAAGTGCCGGAAAGTATCTATATAACCCGATTCGATAAAGTTTTCCATCCATTCACGCTCTTCGGGCAGGAAGCCGGATGAATTGGCGTTTGATTTAGGGTTATGGATATCAACAGGCCTATGACAAATGTTATAATCACCACAGATCACCAGTTTAGGGTACTCAACTTTTAACAGGGTAAGGTATTTACCAAATTCATCCAGGAAACGATATTTAAAAATTTGACGCTCATCCCCGCTTGATCCTGAAGGGAAGTACACGCTCATTACAGAGACATCGTCAAAATCAACACGGATATTGCGGCCTTCACGGTCAAAGTCCGGTATGCCGCAACCATACTCTATGTGTTTAGGCAGTATCTTGGTAAAAATAGCTGTCCCGCTGTAGCCTTTCTTCTCAGCCGGAAACCAGAAGTGCTGATAGCCCATTGCATCCACTAAACCGAGGTCAGTCAGCACATCGGGCGTAGCTTTTATCTCCTGCAGGCAAACCACATCGGCATTGGTAGCCTGTAGCCAAGCCAACCAGTTTTTATTTATTGCCGAACGGATTCCGTTGACGTTATAGGTAATGATCTTCATGTATTTTGATTTTCGGAGTGCGGATGTTCGATTTCGGACTTATTTTTCTCCCAAGCCCAATAATTCATCCAACTGTTTACACTGTTTCTTGCTGAGCAACTCAATAGTCATCGGTACATCCACAACCGGTCGGTCGCGGTTATCCTTCTTTACTGCAGCAATCCGGTCTACCATATCCAGTCCCATTACCACCTCGCCGTAAACAGTGTAGTTTTGGTCGAGCTGCGGCGTACCGCCAATGCTTTCGTACCATTCGCGCTGCCATTGCGGAAACTTATGGCCGTTCATTCTTGGCGCTTTTTCGAGGGTGTCCAACTTGGCTGCTGTGTAACGCTTGCCTTCCACAATATAAAACTGGCAACCACTGGATGCTTTCTTCGGGTTATCATCACGAGCAGCAGCCAACACACCACGTTTATGAAAAATGCTATCCCTAAACTCTGCAGGAACTGTATAACCTACATCACCATTGCCCAGTTCAGTACCTGGCGCAGCTTTTTTAGGGTCTTTCGAATCCGGATCACCGCCCTGTATCATAAAGTTTTGTATCACGCGATGAAACAACGTACCATTATAAAAACCCTGTTTGGTTAGTTTTATAAAATTATCACGGTGTTGCGGCGTTTCATTATACAGGCGAATAATGCATTCGCCATAACTGCTTTTTATGCGTACGTATTGGTTCTTAGGTCCGCCAGCAAACGCGGTTACATTAACGAATAAAAGTACCAGGGTAAATAATCTCTTCATGCCTATTTGTTGTTGAAAGGTTGTAAGGTTGGAAAGTTCATTTCAGATTTTAAAAATATGATCTTTTATCTTCAATTGCAGAGCTAACATTGCAACTTTTCAACCTTCCAAGCTTCCAACTGTCGATTCACATCGACTCAAAATACTCAATTATCAAGGATTTCATGAGCATTTCCTGCTCCAGCAAAGTGTAGTTAGGTACGGTTTTAACCAACTTCCAATGTGGCCAGCCATCCTGGTCGAGACCTTCCAGCTCATAAAAACCCATTTGGCTAAATAGTTTGCACGTAGCAATATGCATTAGCTCTTCCTTTTGGCGTTTGCTGAACTTTTTTGGCCCCTGGCCCAATTCCTGCACACCAATCAAAAACAACATCACCTTAATATCAGGCGTATCGGTATCAAAATCTGCCGCTATTCTTTGCTGCAGCTCCGTCCATTTCAAATTAACTTCCGCGGGCTTCATGTGCCAAATATACGTTGGCGAGGGTATTTAAAGAATTTCGCAGAACATCTTTACCACGACATTGTTACGATCACATGATATTTTGCATTCGTATTTAGCTATTTTTGTGCGAAATGCGTCTTATACATGAAATCAAACGCAATTAGCTTTTGAGACGAGTTAAATTACATATCATTTATACCTGGATCGTGCTATTCTGTTTTGCCGCGGGACAGGTGATGGTATATGCTCACCAGCATTTGGTGAAATACAAAACACATCAGACTTCACAAAGCCAAACCTCGGTCTCCGAAAAATGCCAGATCTGCGATGCCATGCATCATAATACAATGGCACTAACTGATTACCACTACTTTATTCCGAATATTTCTTCAGACCATGTTTATAAGCAAAGTAAATATGATTTTGTAAGTATATCCCTCATCCTTTCGGCTGGCCGCTCGCCGCCGGTATCATAATGTTCCAGTTTAACAACTGCCTTACTGGCAATATTATTGATTTAACAACATTATTATGAAACTCAAACTGCTTTATAGCATTCTAATATTATTAGTATACACCGCGGCATTTGCAAGTACCAAAACAATTAAAGATGGCATCCCGAATGGCGATGTTCTAGGGACACTTTCCGGTACGATAACCGACAAGGCCGATGGCAAGCCCATTCCAGGGGCGACCGTTTCTATCCCTGACTTACGCATCGGAACTGTATCTGATGTTAACGGTAAATATACGCTCGGACAATTACCAAAAGGCGTCTACCTTGTTCAGGTAAGTTTTGTTGGGTATGCCACTTTCAATCGACGCGTCGACTTGACCAAAACCAACCAATTGGATGCCGTTTTACAGGCATCCTCAATTGAGGCTGCAGAAGTTGTTATTACCGGTGTAAGCAAGGCCACCGAAATTAAACGCGACCCGGTGCCAATGGCGGCCGTAAGTAAAACCTATATTGATCAGCACTCGGCTTCAACCAACGTGATCGACGAGATAGCCAACTTACCTGGCGTCAGCGCCGTTACCACCGGCCCTAATGTTTCCAAGCCCTTTATACATGGGCTAGGCTATAACCGGGTAGTGACCTTGCAGGATGGTATTCGGCAGGAAGGCCAGCAATGGGGTGATGAACATGGTATTGAAGTAGATCAAAACTCAATTGATCGGGTCGAGGTGATCAAGGGCCCGGCCAGTTTAAGTTACGGTTCTGACGCCATTGGCGGCGTGGTGAACCTACTGTCGCCCCCGCCTGTTCCGCAGGGAAAAATATTAGGTTCTTTTACCGGCAATTATGGCACCAATAACAATTTGCTTAGCGGCTCCTTCCGCTTGCAAGGAAATAATAATGGCCTGGTTTGGAGCACTATCGTTTCAGCCAAAGAAGCTAAAGATTACCAAAACGATCATGACGGCCGCGTATATGGCACAGGTTTTCGCGAAAAGGATGCCCGTATAATGGTTGGATTAAACAAATCTTGGGGCTATTCATACTTCAACGCATCTGTATTTGATGATGAGCAGGAAATACCCGATGGCAGCCGCGATTCGCTTTCACGTAAATTTACCCGACAGATCTCTGGTTCTGATACTTTTCGTCCTATTGTCCCCAACTCCGTATTGAACTCCTACAGCATTACACCCTTGCACCAGCATGTGCAGTTGTACCGCATTTATAACAATAGCAATTTTACTTTAGGCAGCGGTAACCTGATCGTCAACCTGGGTTATCAATACAGTCACCGCAGGGAGTATACACATCCAACAGAGCCTGATATTGCAGGCTTAAACCTGCACCTGAGCACTTACACTTATGATGTGAAGTACAATTACATCATTGGTAACGACTTTGAAACCACCGTAGGTGTGAACGGTCAATACCAGAACAATACCATTGGCGATGCCACGGATTTTCCGATCCCAGCTTATCACCAGTTTGATGTCGGTCCATTTTTTATCATCAAGAAAACCTTTGGAAAATTAGATCTGGAAGGCGGCGCACGTTATGATAGCCGTTCATTCCACGGACAAGCGGCTTATGTCGATACCACCAATGCATACTATCCATCATTATACAACGGACCAAACCCGACCGTAACGCCTAATGTAATACAGCAATTTTCGGCACTGAACAAAACATTCACCGGGGCTACCGGAAGTTTTGGTGCTACTTACAACTTTTCAAATGCATTCCTGATCAAGGCGAATATAGCACGTGGTTTCCGGGCCCCAAGCATTGCGGAATTATCAGCCAATGGTCCCGACCCAGGTTCGCAGATATACCATATGGGCGACAGCAATTTCAAACCTGAGTTTAACGTGCAGGAGGATATTGGCGCTTTCCTTACTTTACCAAACGTTTCAGCAAGTGTTGAGTTCTTCAATAACAATATACAGAACTATATTTTTCAGCAACAGGAATTAAACCCAGATGGCACCCCGGTTATTACCCAGGGGTACAGTACCTTTACTTACACACAAAGCCATGCACGCATTAACGGCGGAGAGATAAACCTCGACCTGCACCCATGGCATTGGCTGCATTTTGAAAACTCATTGAGCCTGACTTACGGCACCAATTTAGGCAACGGTGGAAAGGTAGCAGACAGCCTGAAATACCTGCCCTTCATCCCGCCGCTGCATACCCATTCTGAATTGCGAGGGACATTTGTCAAAGGCTTCGGATTGTTCAGAAACGTTTATGGTTTCGTAGGGTTTGATCATTATGATGCGCAAGACAGGTTTTTTACTGCTTACGGCACTGAAACTTACACCGCGGGTTACAACCTGACCAGCGCCGGTTTTGGTGGCAATATCGTCAATTCAGCAGGCGATCCTTTTCTAAAAATATTTATAGAAGGAACCAACCTCGGTAACAAGAATTACCAGTCGAATATGAGTCGCCTCAAATATTTTGACAACCCAACCGTACCAGCTGGCGTTCAGCCGGGCATATTCAATATGGGTAGAAATATCAGTATAAAAGTTGTGGTACCGTTTGATTTGTCGCCGCACACGAAGGCGAATAACGGGTAAAATATTTATTCTTGTCGTAGAGACGCGACGCATCGCGTCTCTACGTTTTTTACGCGGTCAATTTCTGCAATATCTGCTGCGCCGATAGTTTCTCCTGCAGCCCACTCGCCATATCCTTAAAAGCCAGCAAACCGCTTTGCATTTCCTCACTGCCAATCAGAATGGTATAAGGGATCTGCTTATTGTTGGCATACTCCATTTGCTTCTTGATCTTTGCACCGGCAGGATATAGTTCTGCATAAATGTTCTTCTCACGTAGTTGCTGCAGCAATGGTAAAGCATATCTTTCACCTTCTTTATCAAAGCAACAGATGAGCACTTGCGTACTCTGATTGGTTGCAGCCGGGAACAGGTTCAGTTCGTCCAGCACATCATAAATACGGTCAGCGCCAAAGGATATTCCTACGCCTGTTAGTCCTTTCAAGCCGAACATTCCGGTCAGGTCATCATATCTTCCGCCGCCGCCGATGCTGCCCATAGCAACTTCATTTGTTTTTACTTCGAAGATAGCTCCGGTATAGTAATTCAGTCCGCGGGCGAGCGTGATGTCAAGTTCTAAGTGGGCCGTTTTGAGTTTGCAGTCGGCAATGTAATCCAATACCGTCTGCACTTCATCGCAACCTTTTAAACCGATTTCCGATGTTGCAAGTGTATCGCGAAGGCTCGCCAGCTTGGCTTCATTCGTTCCCTGTAATAATATTACCGGTTTTATTTTTTCGATGTCAGCCTGGGTAAAGCCCCTCTCTAACAACTCTTTAGTTACGCCATCCAGACCGATTTTATCCAGTTTATCTATTGCAACAGTCAGATCAATTATATTATCGCTTTTATCTATAATTTCAGCAATCCCAGATAGAATTTTTCTATTATTAAGTTTTATAGTGAAATCTTTCAGCCCAAGTTTGCCCAACGCTTCGTCGTAGATCATCACAAATTCAGCCTCGTTCAGCAATGAATCAGAGCCAACTACATCAGCGTCGCACTGGTAAAATTCACGATAACGACCACGCTGCGGCCTGTCAGCACGCCATACCGGCTGCACCTGGAAACGCTTGAACGGGAAGGTGATCTCGTTCTGATGCATCACCACATAACGGGCGAATGGAACAGTTAGATCATAACGGAGGGCTTTTTCAGATATATCTCCAGTTATAAGTTGTGCGTTTCGAGTAGCGAACTTTTGCTGGTCAATTTTTGCTAAAAAATCCCCGCTGTTCAAAATTTTGAATATCAATTTATCGCCTTCATCACCATACTTACCCATCAGCGTGCTCAAGTTCTCCATAGCAGGCGTTTCTATCTGCTGATAGCCATATTTGCGGAATACGCTTTTAATAGTATCAAAAATATAGTTACGCTTGGCCATTTCGGCCGGAGAAAAGTCACGGGTGCCTTTGGGTACAGATGGTTTAATGGATGCCATTCGGCAAAAGTACAAAGTATAACTGAAACACAATTGATTTTCATATTTGCGATAATCACTCGTGTATCATGCTCATGTAAATCCTTTAATCTGCTAATCGTGGTTCAGACAAATACCATAGATTTGGACTATGCACATTATAGCCCAAACTCCTCGTTTTGTTATCCGAGATTTTAAGCCAGAAGAAGAAGCGATTTACCTGGCGCTTTTTGATGACCAAAGAGTGGCTCTTCATTTGCCAAAAAGAAGCCGCAAAGAACAGATTGAAATATTCAGAAAAGCTATTGAAGGCTACAAGGAAAATACTGGTTTAGGTCGTTGGGGAATATTCAACAATATTGATGGCGACTATATCGGTATGTGCCTGCTGAGAAATTACTATGAAGAAAAAGGACGAATAGAATTAGGATACTCTTTGGGCTACAAATATTGGGGTAAAGGCATAGCCAGCGAAATGGCCATCATTATGGTAAGTTATGCATTGACGCATACTAACCCCAATGAAATTGTTGGTGTAACCACTCTAGGCAATATAGGCTCGCAAAAAGTATTGGAAAAAGCAGGATTAACCAGGATGGATAATTTCCGGCGTGATGGCGAAGATCTTGCCTTTTTCAGTCTGAAGGTGCGGCAAAAATATAACGGCAACGGTTAAAACCGCTGCCGAATCATTTAATTTAAAACATCCAATACTGCCCGCACCGAAGCTCTTTTTGTATAATCCTTGTCAAAATGAACATAGATGATCTTACCGAATCTGTCGATCACATACGTAGCGGGAACAGGTAATACATGGTCGCGGTTGCCATTATTTTTTTCGAGATCGACACCGTACTTGTTTAGTTGTGCCAGGGTTTGCTCATTAACGTTATAATTCACATCATAAGCCTTCATAATACTATAGCTCTTATCCTGAATGATAGAGAAAGAAGCATGCGTCTTATCAATCGTCTTATTGATGTTTTCACCCGTCTCGGGAGTTACTCCTACCACATAGGCTCCCCTGGTTGTAAGCAGTTGTAAAGAATCCTGCAATTCTTTGATCTGTTTATTACAATAAGGGCACCATTGGCCGCGATAGAAAAACAATACTACAGCTCTGTGCGATTTAAGAAGCGCTTTTAATTCAAGCTGTTTTCCGGTATTGTCCTTAGCCGAAAATTGTGGCGCCTGGTCGCCTTTTTTCAACCCCGTCTGCGCCATTGTTTGCAGGGAGAATAATAACACGGTTATTATAAGTAAATATCTTTTCATCATTAAATTTTTTTATACAAACAGTAGAGGGGCTAAGCCCTCTACCAAACAAAAACAACTCACATTTTGGTCGTGTCTTTTGACATCTTGCCTTTCTTCATCTTATCCATCTTCTTGTCCATTTTGTGATCCATCTTGCTCATTTTATGATTCATTTTGGACATCTTACCGGTATCAGCAGGCAAACCCTTTACCGATGCCTGGGCATTGATGGTGAAGCATACTGCAACTGCAGCTGCCATAACTACTTTTGAAATTGATTTCATACTGTTGTTTTTAGTTTTACTAATGGTTTCTAATACTTTTCCTAGTTAGTCGGGCACTAAAAACAAACCTTACAGGGAATTTTAATTTTTGTCTAATTCATTCTCAATCCTATCCTGCATATCTTTTTTAAAGGTATCGTCCAGGTGCTTTTCGGAATTTGCAGAAGCAAATAACTGCCGAATCATTTGGCTGATCTTAATCGTTTGCTTTTGATAGGTGCGGCATATCCCGCAGCCAAGCAAATGTATCCATAGTTCTATTTTTTCGCGCAGGGTAATGCGGCCGATAAGTCTTTTCTCAATCAGGAAGGTGGCCTTATGGCAGTTGTTTTGTATTTTCTTTAAGGTTCCCATATTCAAATCCAGTTTTTTTGAAGGCAAGCCCTCAGGTTAAGTTTGGTTCTATGGATGATCACCCAAAAATTGGATTGGGTTATTTTTAATTCCGAACAGATCACATCGGTAGACTGATCATCTATGTGCTTCATCGTAAAAATGGATAACCAGAGCGCAGGCAGTTTTTGCATGCACTTTTGCAAAATGCTGTTGAATTCCTTATTGACCAGCGGGTCGTGATAATCAATCCCAAACGCTTTTGGTGCATGCTCATTATTCCAATGTCCATATTCAGGTTCAAAAAAGTCAGATTGCTCCTGTTCTGCACGCTGCACATCTGCATTGACCACCAAGCCGGATGATTTCTTCCGGTAAACATCAATGATCTTATACTTCAATATCGCCGTAAGCCAGGTACGCTCTGAGCTTTTCCCTTCAAACTTATCTACCTTTTGCAGTGCGGCTAAAAAAGTTTCCTGCACAAGGTCCTTGGCCTGTTCTTCGTCATTTATACGGGCAATGGCATAGGCATACAGGTAATCGGCATGTGTGGCAACCCAGTTTCGGGGTTCAAGCTGCTGAGTTTTGGTTATCATTTATAAAGATGATTAATATCGCTTAGTCGCAAGTCCGATCAAATCCTTACAAAATGTCCGCTTAAATATTTTGCCTACGTCAGTAAAAAAAGACTTAAATTTATTGTAAGGAACCAGATCACATCGCGACTAAATCTGTAAATGAAGATATCAGTCTAATTTAAAAATAAAAAAATGAGATCGTTCAGAATATTTATCGCATTGATCTGTCTTGGCTTCACCGGTTTGGTGGCAGAAGCATTCATTAACATAAAAAACAAAGAAGTCAACAAGCCTGAAGTGGCCGGCAAAGGCTTCGCCGTGGTAGAACTGTTCACTTCCGAGGGTTGTTCAAGTTGCCCGCCTGCCGATGCGCTGGTGGCAAAATTGCAAAAGGAGAGTGCGGATAAACCGATTTATATTTTAGCATTTCATGTGGATTACTGGAATCGATTGGGTTGGCGCGACGTCTTCAGCAGTCATGAATACTCCAGCCGGCAATATCAATACAGCAAATGGTTGAAATCAGAGGTATATACACCACAGGTTATTGTAAACGGCCGGACTGAATTTGTTGGTTCCGATGAAAAAAGCTTAAGCAATGCGATAAAAGCAGTTCTGGAAAAAGCTGCAAAAACAGAACTCGGATTGACTAACATCAAAGTTGAGGGCAATAAGGCAAATGTTCAATACCATGCTACCGGCACTGCTAATAGCTCAAATTTGTTGTTCGCCCTGATAGAAAAGAATGCGACCACCAAAGTTAAGAGCGGCGAAAACGGTGGACGTACGCTGAGGCATGTCCAGATCGTAACTCAATTAAAAAGTATAGCTTTAAAGACCGAAAGTGGGAATGAAAATATTGCTCTGCCTCACGGATTTGATCCGCAGAAATTTGAGTTGATTGGATTGGTGCAAAATACGTCAAACGGTGAAATTACCGGGGCAACCAAAACGCAATTTCCATTAACTCTAAGTGCAAAACTCTAATAAGATATGAAAGTCATTAAAGAAAAGCACCCTTTAGTAATGCGATGGACCCACTGGGTTAACTTCCCGATATTGGCCATTATGATATGGAGCGGAATGCTTATCTATTGGGCAAACGATGAGTACAGCATTGCGCTGTTCGGCCATACCTACGTGCATTTCTTTCCTGACTGGTATTATCAATGGCTGCACATACCGCAACGCCTCGCCGAGGGCATGGCCTTTCATTTCCTGTTCATGTGGTTTTTTGCGCTAAACGGATTTTTCTATGTACTATATACCATTATCTCAGGTGAATGGAGGCAATTGGTGCCGAATAGACATTCATTTAAAGAAGCCTGGCTGGTTTTATTGCATGATCTCCATATTCGCAAAACAGCACCCCCGCAGGATAAATATAACGCAGCCCAAAGAATAGCTTATACTGCTATTATAATTATGGGTTTTGGCTCACTGGTTACAGGCCTGGCTATATATAAGCCCGTGCAATTCTATTGGCTTTGCTGGCTATGTGGCGGTTATCACTTAGCGCGGATATGGCATTTTGTTCTAACAATAGGTTACGTGTTATTCTTTTTAATACATATAGTCCAGGTGATCCTGGCGGGATGGAATAATTTCCGTTCAGTGGTATCCGGTTTTGAAGTAGTAAACGAACAGCCACAACCCGTTATCGAAAGTAATATTAATGAAGATGAAAAAGCTTAAGACAGAATTGACTACCGAGCAAAAGATAAAGCGCAGAAACTTCATCTCATTCACCCTATTTGGAGCTTACGCTGCAGCGGCTTACGGTGGATGGCGCTGGCTATACAAATCACCGGATGAAACGGCGGGAATAACGGCAGGTGCACGTAAGCCCTTACGCAAAGCGTTGAATAAGACCGAGCTATTTTTCAGGCGGCTAACCTTTAATGAAAATCACCTGGTAAAAACTTATCCCCGTGAAATGGCTGCAAAAAAAATACGCCATAACAGCGATATCGGGTCAGAAGGGAAACTTCCGCCTGATAACTGGAAATTGCAGGTAAAGAAAGTTAACGGCGAAACGCTACAGATTACCCTGGATGAATTGATGAAGCTTCCAAAAACGGAGATCACCTATGATTTTAAATGCGTGGAAGGCTGGGACCAGATATCGCACTGGGAAGGGGTGAGTTTCCGCGATTTTATGAAACATTATAATCTCGATGCGGAGGCGAAGATGGGCTATGCAGGTCTTGAAACTCCTGACAAGCAATATTATGTGGGTATTGATATGCCAAGCGCAATCCATCCGCAAACTTTACTGGCTTACCAGATGAATGACGAACTATTGAACGGTCAGCACGGGCAACCGTTAAGGCTCATCATCCCGGTAAAATATGGTATTAAAAATCTGAAACGTATCGGTACCATCACCTTCAGCAACTCCCGTCCACGTGATTATTGGGCCGAGCAGGGGTATGATTATTATTCAGGGCTGTAATCCATTCGTCGAGAAATTCGCATTTTGCAGTAAATTCCTTTTGTAAAATGTCAATCAACTTCATCATCCGACCGATTGCCCGCGAGGATTACCATCAGTGGCTTCCTTTATGGGATGGATATAATGCTTTTTATGGCCGCTCCGGGCCAATCGCACTGCCTGAGGAGATTACCTTGACGACCTGGGACCGCTTTTTCGATGATTATGAACCTGTGCACGCTCTGGTTGCCGAAAGTGATGGCAAACTGATCGGCTTAACCCATTATATTTTTCACCGGTCGACCATTGCTATCGGTCCAAATTGTTATTTACAAGATCTGTTCACAGCAGAATCTGCTCGCGGGAAGGGCGTTGCACGAGCTTTGATCACAGAAGTCTATGCACAGGCACAATTAGCCGGTTCACAGCGTGTATACTGGCAAACGCATGAAACGAACACAACCGCCATGGCGCTTTATGATAAGATAGCGGAGAAATCCGGGTTTGTGGTTTATCGTAAAAATATTTGATCTGCAGGTCTTTGAACCCACGCTTCAGCCAAAAATATTTCGGATATTGCAGTAAATGCCTTCTGCAAAACTACCTTTGAGCAAAGAGATAGCCTATGCCTGCGGAATGGTGGGCTGGAGCATCATGACGAACCTTCTAATCGTGATGCTACCTTACTTTTATCTTCCTCCGTCCAATGCAGGGCTGAAGCCGCTAGTCCCCCAATTGCTGGTTTTCGGTGTAGTAAATATCCTATCCATCATCGCAGCCTCAGGGCGTTTTATCGATGCTTTATTCGATCCTTTCATTGCCTCGCTCAGCGATAAAAGCAAAAATCCCAAAGGACGGCGCATACCGTTTATGAAATGGGCCATTTTACCGGCCGTTGTATTTTGCTGCCTTACTTTTTATCCGTTCGAAATGAAACAAAGCAACGTCAACGCTGGGTGGCTGGCCATTACCATGACCTTGTTTTTCATGAGCGTAACCGCCTATGTTATTCCTTACAATGCCTTGCTGCCCGAACTTACGGCGACGGCAGAGGAAAAAGTAAAGCTGTCCTCTTTTCAACAAGCGGGTTTTGTATTGGGTATCATTATCGCTGCATCGGTAAATAATTATGCAGATGTGGTAGAACATGTTTTTCATATAACCAGCCGCGATCAATCCGTGCAATATACCATCTGGGGCTTAGCCATGGTTGCGGGTATAGTGATGCTGATACCGATTTTGGCTATTGACGAAAAGAAATATTCGGTCAGCAAACCATCGCACTTACCAATTTTAACTGCGATCAGGAAAACGTTCAGCAACGCCAACTTCAAATATTATCTTATCTCGGATTTTTCATTCTACATGTCGCTGAGTGTTATATCAAGCGGCATGCTTTATTTTGTTACCGTACTGCTCAATCTGCCTGAATCGATAGGAGGTACCTTAATGGGCGCAATGGTACTTCTGTCGCTGGTTTTCTACCCGCTTGTCAATTATCTCTCAAAACGCATTGGTAAAAAGCCACTGGTATTATCTGCATTTGCCTTACAAAGCCTGATTTTTATAGCCATGTACTTTCTGGGGAAATTCCCTTTATCACCCTACCTGCAGGCTTATGCTTTGGTGCTTTGCACCTCGTTCCCTTTGGCCGCTTTAGGGATTCTGCCAAACGCGATATTAGCCGAAATAGCTCAGCATGAGTCTGAAGAAACAGGCGAAAACCGCGAAGGGATGTTCTTTGCCGTAAAATATTTGTTTGTTAAGATGGGACAGACCCTTGGTATCGCCGCCTTTGCTTTCCTAACCGTATATGGCAAAGATCCCGGGCATGATCAGGGCCTGCGCCTTAGCTGTGTCTGCGGATTTATTCTATGCTTTACAGCATTTGTTTTCTTCAGCAGGTTTAAGGAGAGAAGAGATTAACGTAGACGCAATGCATCGCGTCTCTACTAATATTTATTAAACCTTTCTTAGTCTAATGATCCTCAGGGCATGCATCAATCTTAGAATTGGGTAGGATGGATCGAGCTCAAACCAGCGTTTGGCAAAATTTGCGTCGTTGGGTTTCTTGTGATGATTATTCTGGAACAATTCGCCCATCATCAAAATATCCAAAGGAAACGTGTTTTTGCTGTGATCGGCATTGTCAAAATTCGAGTAACCATATTTATGCCCGCACCAGTTGACGATCGCTCCATGTATCGGTCCCATCAGGTAATGTATAGGCAACAGTAGGAACATCCACCAATGTGTCGCATACATAATATAGAATGCAGTATATAATACCCCAAATGCAAGGCGTGTCACCCATTTGTCGCCAATGTTGTCAATCCAGGCCCATGTGGGATAACGGTCGCGAAACTGTGGCTCGGGTTCTGTTTTATATCTCTGGTAGTCGACATAAATTCTTTTGGTTTTCATCATCAGCCCAAACACATCTTTTATAAAATGAGGCGAGTGCGGATCTTTTTCGGTATCACTGTATGCATGATGCATACGGTGCATAATAGCGTACGCGCGGGGATTCAGAAAGGACGAACCCTGAAAAATGAAAGTACAGAAGTAAAATGTTTTTTCCCAAAAGGGCGTCATCTTAAACATCTTATGTGATGCGTAACGGTGCTGAAAAAATGTTTGGAAAAACAGTGACAGAAACCAGTGACACAGGAAAAAAGCTAAGATGATCATGATTATTAAACTAATGTAATTACGGAGCGGCAAGTTTATGGATTAAATTTCGATAATCTTCCATAATCAAATACAATAAAAAAGAGCTCTATGTTTTGTAGAGCTCCTTTTATTCTTATCCAAACTGCCAGCTGACAACCGCAAACTTCTTAGAACGGAAGATCATCCTCGTCAGGTGCTGAGCTGATATCAACTTGAGGCGCGTATTCTGGCGCGGTATTGTTGTTAGCGCCGCTCAATACATTCACCTTCCACAACTGCAATGAGTTAAAATAGCTTTTTTTTCCTGTTTTATCCGTCCATGGGCGGCCTTTCAGATTAAAGAAAACCTCTATATCGTCGCCAACGCGCAGGTTATCCAGCAGGTTGCAACGATCCTGTATAGCTTCAAATTTCAAATATTCAGGATACTGAGGGTTTTCTATGTATTCAACAATCAGTTCTCTTTTCTTCAGTGATTCAGTTACCTGGGCGGTAGGTGATACTTCGTGTACTTTACCCTTAATTTCCATATCTTCTTAAAAATTAAAATGTAAAGTTAATGGTTCAGAAATAAAATCACGGCTATTTAATTCATAAATTCGCCAACTTATTATGCAAGTTTTCCACACCGAGAGTAAAATCATAGTAACCTGCAACAAAAGGTTATCGCCCTACCTGCAAAGCGAAATCGAGGCGTTGGGGTTCGCACCCGTCCGTGTTTTTCAAACCGGTGTGGAGCTGAAAGGCACTGTAAACGACACTATTGCGCTGAACCTCAATTTACGTTGTGCGAGCCAGGTTCTGTATTTACTCAAGAGCTTTACAGCGGCCAACCCACAGCAATTGTATGAGCAACTGGTAGCGATAGAGTGGGAGAATCTAATCGAGTTCACAGGGTACTTTTCGGTGACGTCAAATGTTAATAACGAGCACATCACCACGCCGCTTTTTGCAAATGTGAAAGTGAAGGACGCTATCGTCGACAGAATAAAAGATAAAAAGGGAATCCGGCCAAATTCTGGTCCCGAACAAAATAAAACAGTTGTGCACCTGTATTGGCAGGACGACAAAGCGGAGGTGTTTTTGGATACTTCAGGCGAAACCTTGGCCAAACACAGTTACCGAAAAATTCCTGGCAAAGCGCCTATGCTGGAGGCTTTGGCTGCGTCGACCATCATGGCGACCAACTGGGATAAAAACAGCACTTTTATCAATCCAATGTGCGGGTCGGGTACTTTAGCTATTGAAGCCGCGTTATTAGCAACAGATAAAAGCCCTGGCTTTTTCCGGATGAACTACGGGTTTATGCATGTCATGGGGTATGAAGAAGAAGTGTTTTTTACCGAACGCCGGAAACTGAAGGACAAAGGGAAAAAGGCACTTAACTTTAAGATCATTGCAACCGACTTGTCGGCTGATGCAGTTGATATCGCCCAGAAAAATGCGAAAACGGCCGGCGTAGAACATTTGATAGATTTTAGCGTTTGTGACTTTGCGGACACGATGGTACCCGATGAGCCCGGCGTGATTATGTTCAACCCTGAATATGGCGAGCGTTTAGGAACGCACACCAAACTGGAGGCAACATACAAACGCATGGGCGATTTTATGAAGCAAAAGTGCCTGGGCTATCGGGGTTATATTTTTACCGGCAATCCTGACCTGGCGAAAAGGATCGGATTAAAAGCAAACCGCCGCGTTGAATTTTATAATGGCAAACTTGACTGCCGCCTGTTGGAATATGAGTTGTACGAGGGCAGTAAAAGAGAGCCGAAAGAATAGTTGATTGAGTTGATTGAGAGAGTGGTTGATTAAGTTGTAACGCTCTCAACCTGGTCCAACTTAATCAACTCAATCCAACTTAGTCAACTTAAATAAATGAAGAAGATTCTATTGTTAGCTGTTACTCTAATTATTTCAAGCTATTGTGTGGCTCAACAACAGCTGGCTTTCCCGTTCCAGGGAGGCGGTGCCGCTATGACGCAGTTTTTTAAGGATAGTATCATCGTTTCGCCTGAGATCATAAAAAGTAAGGCAAACGGAACAGTGGTGTTTAAATTCACTGCCGATCAGAAAGGGACCATTCAAAAATTGGTGATCTATTATGCTGACGATGCTATGTTAGCGCCGCCTTTGATAGAAGCATTAAAAAAATCAAATCATCATTGGGTGATACCGGACAGTGAAAAAACACACGACTTTATACTTTCATTTGCTGTAAGCTTTAATCAGCCGACAGCAAAAACGCCTTCACCGCAAAAAAGCGTGTATAATTTCTATCTGAAGAAAAAGCCGATCCTGTCAACCAACCAGGTACCATTGGATAATGTGACGTTATTGCCAACGGTTCAGGTAAAATACAGCATTGATTGATTTCGATAGCAATCCGCTTAATTGCGTACCTATGGCACGCCTGTCTGGATTTTTTTATTTTCTACCGACATTTTGCGCCCTTGGTGCATCTAAAAGGGCATGTTATAGACGGTTGGATGTTACCCAACCCGTTATATCTGAGATTAACTTGCTAACCCCCTCGGGGTTAAACGTTGGTCGAAACAAGTGAAAAAGGGCTATTCCGTGCCGTAGGTACGAAACCTTATCTGCTATATATTTGCGATTCATTTTATATTTTATGGACCACTCCCTGATCATTGAAAAGACCCGTGATTTTGTACGCAAAACTTTAGAAAATGCCGAAGGCGGCCATGATTGGTGGCATATTCATCGCGTTTGGCTCAATGCGCATCGTATTGCTGAAGATGAAGAAGCAGATATGCTTGTTGTTGAGCTGGCTGCACTGCTACACGACATTGCTGATAGTAAATTTCATAATGGAGATGAAGAGATCGGTCCAAAAACAGCAGGGCAGTTCTTAAGCGAATTAAATCTTGATAAAGTTGTTATTACTCACGTGCAGCAGATCATCCGGAATATTTCCTTTAAATCAGGATTCGATCAGAAAACATTTCACTCCAAAGAACTGGAAATTGTACAGGATGCCGACAGGTTGGATGCCATAGGCGCCATTGGTATTGCCAGAGCTTTCAGTTATGGTGGTTTCAAGGGCCGTGAAATATTCAACCCGGAAGTTGAACCCAACCTTAACATGACCAAAGAGGAATACAAAAATTCTGCAGCGCCCGGCATTAACCACTTCTATGAAAAGCTTTTACTGCTGAAAGATAAAATGAATACCAAAACCGGTAAAAAGTTAGCCGAACAGCGCCACCAGTTTATGGAGCAATATCTGCAGCAGTTTTTTGAGGAAGCCGGAAAATTCTCTAAGAGTTAGGCTTTTGAAAGCAATCCAACCATAGAAAAGGATATTTTCTATTTCGCAACTTGTTTTAGATTTATTTCAAATAAATTTTAGACTTGCCTAAATTTATTATTAGATTTGACTAATAAATTAAGTGATTGAAATAGTTAATATTATCTTAAAACTGAAAATATACTTTCGGCAAACGCATGAAAAAACTAATACTTGTCCATTTATTTCTAATAGTAATTATACGCTTTGCCTTGGCACAGGACACGGTTAAACAATCGCGTTTTAGTTTACATTTTCAGCAAACTGTCATTACACAATATAAACCATCATTTAGTGCTCCATATACTGGGCAAAATAGTTTACTGCCTGCTGAAGAAACACAAAGCTCTATTACATCTACTCTATTTGGCGCAGCCAGATTATGGAAAGGCGCCGAAGCCTATTTTAATCCGGAAATGTCGGGCGGAGCAGGCCTGAGTAAAACATTGGGTGTGGCTGGTTTTCCAAATGGCGAAACTTTCCGAGTAGGCGCCGCCGAGCCTAAAATCTACATAGCCAGGTTATATTTTAAACAAAAATTTGAATGGGGTAAAGAGAAGGACACCATTGAAGACGATGCAAATCAATTAGCCGGAGTAAAAAGCAAACGCTACTTTTCATTTGCACTTGGGAAATTCGGTATGGCTGATTTTTTTGATGGAAACGAATTCAGCCATGATCCAAGAACTCAGTTTATGAACTGGTCGCTGATGGATAACGGCGCCTGGGATTATCCTGCCAATACACGCGGTTATGTATTGGGCGCGATTGCCGAGCTGGGTCAGCCTGATTGGACATTACGGTTTGCCTTTACTATGGTAACCACTGAGGCCAATATGTCGGTATGGGATAAAAAAATAGGAAAGGCCAATACACAAACCCTAGAATTTGAAAAGCGGTATACTTCATCTGGTCAAAAGGGAACAGTACGTGTCTTAGCGTTTCTGAATAACGGCAAATTCGGAAACTACCGTGATGCGATCAATCAAAATCCGACGGCACCCGAGGTAGACTCAACTCATGCCTACGGCCGCCATAAATACGGTTTTGGCATAAGCGCCGACCAGTATCTTACTAAGGATTTCGGGGTATTTGCCAAAATAAGTTATAACGATGGTCATAATCAAACCTGGTTCTTTACAGAAATAGATCGCTCGGTAAGCTTTGGCACTGTATTAAAAGGATCATCATGGAAACGCGCCGATGATGAACTCGGACTAGCCTTTGTTAGCAATGGGCTTTCACGGGATCACCGTGATTACCTGGCTGCAGGCGGTTATGGATTTCTTATCGGCGACGGCAAACTAAACTATTCGCCCGAAATGATAGCAGAGCTTTATTATAAAGTGAATGCCTATCAAAAGAAGATTTGGCTATCACCGGATTATCAATTTATTCTGCATCCTGCTTATAATGCCGACCGTGGACCGGTTAACGTGTTAGGGATAAGAGCACACGTGGAGTTTTAAAAACCGCGGTTGTTTTGGTAATATCTTAAGATGGTGTGATAAATTTCGTCATCATCGCCTCTCACCAGGAATAAGCTAACTTCAAATGGACTAAGACTCCAAAGATTTCTGGTATACCAGCGATAATATCTCGTAAAAGGATTTTTTATTGATTTGATGTATTTTTCAGGCTCTCTTACCCTCAATATCACAAACCGGTTTTTTGGAGCAGTTATCCCCCCAAATGAGCTACCGTCTGTAGCCAGATATACATCTTTCATATCTGTCCATTTGATTGTATAACCTCGCTCGGTAATTGTAATCGCCTCTTCGGTTAAAACAATAGCCGGTTTGTTAATTAACATTAAAAATGTAATTCTAAGTTGTTTCCAGATAACTAATGAAATTAGAATTATGAATGACAACGTTAATAAACTATGTGTCATCATTATCCACTTTATTTTATCTGAAAACCAATAGGCTATGGCAGGGAAAGTTATTACAAAAAGAATGGGCTGAAGCGGGCTAAATGGTAATTCTTCCTTTTCCATGACAAGGTTTTGATATATGCTAATATAAAAATATTAAGACACAATGTTATTATCCTCAAATCCCAGAAGGCCGGGTATATGAACTTTTAAACCTCACTTTAAAATTTTAGTCCATATATTATTATGTTTGAATCCTCGTTTATATAACATTATGAAAAAATACCCGGCTACCCTAGTCTTATTACTAATATTAGGTTCCATTGCTTTTGCACAAATAACAAAGCACACTGTTACCAATTCATCGGTTACATTTCAGATAAAAAATCTTGGCATAAACGTTGGCGGCAGCTTTAGTGGCCTTAAAGCCGATATTAATTTCGATCCTGAACATCCGGAGGCCGGCAGCATTGAAGCGTCGGTCCTGGCCAATACGATTAATACCGACAATGACACGCGCGACAACCATCTGAAAAGTGATGCCTTTTTTGATGCAGAGAAATACCCTGAGATCAAAATGAAGTCCGTTTCAATTAAGCATAACAGCGGCAGCAATTATACCGGTATCTTCAATCTAACCATAAAAGATAAGACCAACCAGGTGCAGGTTCCTTTTACCTATGCTGAAAACAGTAACGACGGGGAATTCAAAGGAACATTGAAAATAAAACGCACCGATTATGGCGTTGGCGGGAGAAGTATGGTGATGGCAAATGACGTTACAATTTCTATTGACGTAATAACGAGTAAATAATTAATCATAATTTAACATCAACTTAGGTTCATATTGAACAGGTAATAACATACAAGTTGTAACTTTACTTGTATGAAATTGCGCGTACTTGTTTTTATAAATGCCCTGGCGGTTGCTATCACCGTCTCAGCAGTCAATTATTACTTTAAGCATAGCTGGTATGATATGGGCGTCACCTTTGGTTTAACGCTCACCTTCAGCTTTGTCACCTTTTACATCCTGCTCGAAAAGTACATCTATTCCAAGATTAAAATCATTTATAAGTTGATCCATAACCTGAAGCTAGGTCGCGACCTGCGCGATGCTTTGGGCGAACACGTTAGCGCCGACCCAATCAATGATGTAGAACATGAGGTTCAGGAATGGGCACGTCAAAAAAAATCGGAGATCGACGAACTACGCAAGCAGGAAAAATTCAGGCGAGATTTTTTGTCGAATATTTCACACGAATTCAAAACTCCATTGTTTGCTATACAAGGTTACATTGATGCCATTATGGACGATGAGTTTGAGGATACCAATATGGCCAGACAATTCCTCGAAAAAGCGTCCAGAAATGTGGACCGGCTGAGCTATTTGATTAAGGATCTGGATGAGATTTCGAAGCTGGAAACCGGAGAAATGCCGATCAATTATACCAAGTTTAAGATCAACGACCTGATAAAAGAGGTATTTGAATCGCTTGAACTAAAGGCCAAAGAACATAAGATCAAACTGGTTTTCAAACAAAAGTATGATGAGCCAATATTGGTAAGCGCGGATAGAGAAAAGATCAGGCAGGTTTTGGTAAACCTGATCGATAATTCTTTCAAATATGGCAAAGAGGATGGCAGCACTGCGGTAAGCCTGTTTGAACTTCATGATCAGGTATTGATTGAAGTAACTGATGATGGTATCGGCATTGAGGAAAAATATCTGCCGCGCCTGTTTGAACGGTTTTTCAGGACAGATACGAGCCGTTCGAGACAGATCGGAGGCTCAGGTTTGGGATTAGCTATTGTGAAGCATATCATTGAGGCTCACGATCAAACCATCAATGTAAGAAGCACGGACGGACTGGGATCAACCTTTGGTTTTACGCTGCAAAAGTCAAAACAGGGGCTTCCGTTTCCGGTGATTCCGGCATTGAAGAGTTAACATTATCTTAACATTGTAAACATTACCTTTGCAAAAATTTAATATAAACAGTCTTCAAAAGACTTTAATACATATCAAATGTCACTGAATAGCATCTTCCAATATTTTGTCCCTAAAGACAAAAAAATATTCTTTCCATTATTTGAGCAAGCCGCGAACAATGTGGTGGTCATGTCGAAAGTATTAGTTGATGCCGTAAACTCTGACGACGCTGTTGCCAGGGAAGAAATGTTTAAACAGATTGATAAACTGGAAAATAAGGGAGATGAGCTGACACACCAGATCTACCTGGAGCTAGGCAAAAACTTCATCACCCCGTTTGACCGTGAAGATATCCACTCGCTGGCAACTGCTATTGATGACGTAGCCGACTTTATACAAGGAGCGGCAAACCGCATGAGCCTGTATAAGATCGATGAATATAATGATCACATCCGCAAATTAAGCGATCTGATATTACAGGCAAGTATTGATTTGGAAAAAGCGGTGCGCGAGTTAAAAGACCTGAAAAATATCAGGAACATAGCTGATTCCTGTATTCGCATAAACAGCGTAGAGAATCAGGCTGATTATGTATTTGACCGTGCTGTGGCTGATCTATTCTTATATGAAACTGACGCGATCCGTTTAATAAAATATAAAGAGATATTAGCGGCGTTAGAAACAGCAACCGACCGTTGTGAAGACGCAGCAAACGTAATGGAATCAATTTTAGTTAAAAACGCCTAATTTCGCTGAATGGTCACCTCATCACTGGTTGTAGTAATTTGCCTGGCGTTATTATTTGACTATACAAATGGTTTCCACGATGCAGCCAACTCCATTGCTACCATAGTTTCTACAAAAGTTTTAACTCCTTTTCAGGCTGTTCTTTGGGCAGCCGCCTTCAACTTCATCGTATTTTTCTTCATTAAAGATCATAAAGTAGCCAACACGGTTTCCAAAATTGTTGTTGAGCACTTTGTAACTATACCTGTATTATTAGCAGGACTGATAGCTGCCATCAGTTGGAACCTGATTACCTGGTGGTTTGGTATACCTTCCAGCTCGTCACACACGTTGATAGGTGGTTTTGCCGGGGCGGGCATCACCAATGCCTTATACCAGGGTTCCGCTGCTGTTACCGCTGTAAATATGGGCTATATCTTGAAGATCATTGCCTACATCGTTTTGGCGCCATTTTTGGGTTTGATATTTGCCTATATCGTTACCATTATCGTATTGCATTTAAGCAAAAACTCAAGACCCGCAACTGCTGAAAAATGGTTTAAAAGATTGCAATTGTTATCATCAGCTGCATTAAGTTTTGCGCATGGCGGTAATGACGCACAAAAAGTAATGGTAATTATTTACGTCGCATTAATTGCTGGCAAAGTAATTCCTTCGGGCAGCCACATGCCCGATTGGATTCCATTAGCATGTTATACAGCCATTGCTTTGGGCACACTGTCCGGCGGTTGGAAGATCGTAAAGACCATGGGCGCGCGTATTACCAAAATCACTCCGTTGGAAGGTGTAAGCGCTGAAACTGCAGGTGCAATCACCTTGTTTTTCACCGAACATTTTGGCATACCGGTTTCAACCACCCATACCATTACGGGCTCTATCATTGGTGTAGGTTTAACCAAACGCCTTTCGGCTGTACGCTGGGGCGTGACCATCAACCTGGTTTGGGCCTGGATAATCACTATCCCTATTTCGGCACTGATTGCTGCAGGAGTATTTGCCTTACTGCGGGTAATAGGTTAATTTTACGGCAAACGTTTAATTACCTATTCTATGAAAAGACTTTTTATTTTATTGCCGTTACTGTTTATTGGACTTAGTCTGAGCAGTTTTGATTATTGCAGACTTGCTCCTAAAACCGATCTCTACCCGCAAATTATCCCTTCGAACCTCGAGATAGGCACTGCCCTTAAGCAGGCTTTGCAACAGGGAACAGCAAAGAGTTCCGACCAATTGTCTGCCGTAAACGGCTTTTTTGGAAATGCAGCAGTCAAAATTCTGTTCCCGCCAGAGGCACAAAAGGTTGAAAGGACCTTACGGGGGATGGGCATGAATAAGCTATGCGATAATGTGATCCTATCACTAAACCGCGCTGCTGAAGATGCAGTTAAAGATGCCAAGCCTATATTCATAGATGCGATCAAAAAGATGAGCATCCAGGATGTGTCCGGTATTTTATTGGGTCAGCAAGATGCTGCAACCCAATACTTTAAAAAAACCACCAGCGCCGAACTGGCTGCGAAATTTAAACCGACAATAAAAGTAAGCCTTGACAAAGTTGGCGCTACCAAATATTATGGAACCGCCGCCGGCGAATACAATAAACTGCCATTTGTAAAACATCTGAATCCGGATATCAGCGATTATGCTACACAGAAAACTATCGAAGGGCTATTTGTTGAAATCGCACAGGAAGAATTAAAAATACGTCAGAACCTGCCGTCGGCAAGGTCGACACCATTACTGCAAAAGGTGTTTGATTTTGCGGACAAGAAAAAAAATTGAGAAATCCCTCATCGTCCATAGCGATGGGTTTGAAACTCATCGTTATAAAAATTGAAGGAATATCTTAATGAAACTTCACAGTCACAGTCACCTCTTTCGTTTTGCCATCAGCATTTCCAACCCAGGCCGGGCCGTTGCTGATTAATGAAATTGCTTTCTTATCGGCGTCATCACTCAGACTTTTTACCACCTTAAATTGGCTTAGCTTACCATCGGGAGCAACGGTAAAAGATACTTTTCCTTTTCCGGTCTTACCGTCCGGTGATTGCGCATTTTTATCCAGGTAATCATTATATGACTTCCAGCCATCACGCGGATGCGCATTTTGATTACCGTTCTCGATTTCTTTAGTTACAACCACTTCCGATAATGAACTGCTGGCAGGATCTAAGCTGATACGCATGGAGTCCCGATCAGCTTTTACTTTTTTTCCGCTATGGCCGATATAATTTACCGAAAGCGTTTGTCCTTGAGGGACATCCTGGAGTGTGAATTTCCCATTAGCATCGGTGACTGCACCGAAATTGCGACCCTGGACCTTCACTGTGGCGCCGGTAAGTGGCAATCCGTTATCGTCTACTACTGTACCGGTTACGGTATGCCCGTCACCAGGATTCACGTTTACTCCATCAACACGGCTTTGTAATAAAGTTGGCGATGATGGCAAACTCTTGTGTTTATCAGCAACCCCACTGGCTGCCTTTTTCCTGGATATATCGCCGACAAGAATTTCATTAGCACTCAATGAGTCTTTTTTAGGGTTTAGATATTTGTATTCATACCCTTTGTCCGCTTTATCAGCATTAACAGACTGATTAGCAGCAGCCGGCACAACGTTAGCTTGGGCCACAGATAAGTCGGAACTGACTGGCGGCGTTTCTTTCAACTCTGCTTTGTCGTCCGTTTGGCCCGCTATATTTGATTTTATCTCAGTTTTTTTTTCCGCCCTGACATTTGGAGATTGCGTTTGAACGATCGCCTTATTTTCTTCGATAGTTAGTGTATCTGCTGCGATTGTTGGATTAGACGCGGTGGGCGTTTCTTTCTTTTCAGCCACAACATTTTGAGCTACTGTCCTCTTAGGTTCGCTCTTATTGCTTCGGTTAGTAAAAAACCAAATACCTGCACCCAATACCACTAAGATTGACGCAGCAGCAGATAATGGTATCCATGGAACAATTTTTCCCATTTTTTTTTCGGTGCGCTGATGCAAGCGATCAGTAAGCTCGGCCAGGTTGGCTTCATGGCTGGCAGAAGTTTGTTCAAAGCCTTCCAACGCATCCGCCAGGAATGGATCATCCAGGGCACGACGTTCCAGTTCGTGCATAGCACGCGCATTAAGCTCCCCGTTTAGGTACTTCCTGATCTGAATTATATCGTCCGCTCTATCCACTACTTCTCTCCAAACATATTTTCAGGTTACGCTTCCCATTTTGGATGTAACTTTTCACGTCATTCAAAGTAAAACCGGTTATTTCGGCTATTTCTTTGTAGCATTTCTCTTTTAAATAAAACAGGTCGATGCTTTGTTTCTGCACAGGGTTTAATTTCTCTATGCATCGCTCCAAAGCTTTCATGGCTTCTTCTCTGTTGCTTTCTTCAGGATGCAAAAGGGGCGTAAATTCCATAACCTCGTCCAAAGAAATTTCGTCAACCTGCTTTCCGGCCCTCAATTTCATTAAACAATAGTTCCGGCTAAGTACATAGACCCAGCTTCTGAATTGTTTTACGTCGTGCTGTTTTACTTTTATAATCAGTTCTTCAAAAATGCCCATTACAGCATCTTTGGCATCTTCCTCGTCTTTCAAGTATTTTAGGCAAACACCGTATATTAAAGATACGTATTGTTCAAACAATTTACCCAACACGCCAACGTCACCGCTTTTGCGGTAATTATTCAGTTGTACTTCGTCGTCAGTATCGCTGGTTTTAACTGGTTTGCTAAAAAAGCTCATTTCAGGCCGCCAAAATAGAATTTTTCATTCGCTTATGGAAATACGAATTCTGCTGCATGCTATAGATAAAATTAGTAGAAACTAATTGAATTTGGATAGCATTAGGGGTATTGAGGCACAACTCCGGCCGGGGCCATCGTGAACAAGGATTATAACTGATAATTAAGGTAGCTCCAGGCCGGAGTTATTAATGGAAAGTCAGAGCGGTCCTGCGTTTTTATTTTAATGTGGTATATTGGGTCGATGGATGAAATAAAGGTCGACGTTCAGGGTATAAGGATGGTCAGCAAAGGCAGCACGTATCAACTCGTTTTGGTGGCGATGAATGAGTTATGGGCCGATATTTTATTGCGCACCTTAGGAAGTTTGGTCAAACTGAAATATCAATACGATGGCAACGATATTACGTTTTACCTGCTGTTTGAGCTGCCTGATATCGATAAAATGTTCAAAGTTCCTGTAAATGCAACCATAGAAACGCGCAAATGGCTAAACCTGATCAATGGTAAAAAAATAAATGCCATCGAGGTTGGCTACCGCGATGGCAAAGGAGGATTGTTACTTCACGGCGAACCCGTCGCTATTAGCTGGTAAATTCTACTAGTGCCTTTTCTATACGGCTAATAGTTTCCTGTCTACCCAACAACGCTGCTATATCAAATACATGCGGACCAAATTTACCGCCTACCAGCATAATACGGAATGGCAGCATCAGCTCGCCTGCTTTAGTCCCTTTTTCTTCGGCTAATTTTTTGAACTGATCTTCAAACGTAATCGGCTCAATAGATGCTTTGCTGTTGTTCAACATGACAACCAAAGCCTTATAAAAATCTGTTTTGGCATCCGTCCATTTTGGTTTTACAGCGTTTAGATCGTATTCTTTGGGTTGCTCGAAAAAGTAAGATGACTGCTGATAAAAATCAGGCAGAAGCGTGCAGCGTTCTTTTACAAGGCCTATCACTTTAAGCAGAAAATCTTCGTTTTTCACAACAATGCCCTTTTCTTCTAAAATCCGCTTGACATCTGATTTCAGTCTTCCGCCTTCGGATCTCTTAATCCACTCCGCATTGAACCATTTGGCCTTTTCAAAATCGAACTTGGCGCCTGCCTTATTTACCCTTTCAATAGAGAATTTTTCGACTAACTCGTCCAAAGTAAATATTTCGTTATCGGTGCCGTCATTCCAGCCCAGCATCACCAAAAGATTTAAAAATGCCTCTGGTAAAAAGCCCAGTTCGCGGAAGCCGGGTGTCAATTCCCCGGTCTTTTCGTCAAACCAGTTCATGGCATATACGGGGAAACCGAGGCGTGCACCATCGCGCTTGCTTAATTTGCCATGACCATCCGGTTTTAGTATTAATGGTAAATGTGCCCATTGCGGCATGTCTGCCTTCCAACCCAGGTATTCCCAAAGTAGCAAATGAACCGGTGCCGATGGCAGCCATTCTTCACCACGGAAGGCATGGGTTATCTTCATCAGGAAATCGTCCACCACAACAGCCAGGTGATAGGTCGGCATACCGTCGGCCTTTAGCAATACCTTATCGTCGCTCTGGCCAGAATCAAAACTTACATGCCCGCGTATCATATCTTCAAAATGGATATGCTCGTTTTCAGGCATTTTAATGCGGATCACATGTGGTTCACCTGCATCTATCAGTTGCTGAACCTCGTGCAAAGGCATAGATAATGAATTGCGCAAAGTATCCCGGTAAGCATGGCCATATTGAAAGTTTGGGATCTCGCGGCGGTTGCGCTCCAGTTCTTCAGGCGTGTCAAAAGCATAGTAAGCATGACCTTGTCCAACCAAACGCTCAGCGTATTCGCGATAAATGGATTTGCGTTCGCTTTGGCGGTATGGTGCGTAATGTCCACCCACAACCGGGCTTTCGTCAGGGGTCAATCCGCACCAGTTAAGACATTCCAGTATATATTCCTCTGCACCATTTACATAACGGCTCTGATCGGTGTCCTCGATACGAAGCACAAAATCTCCCTTATGTTGTTTGGCAAAAAGATAGTTGAACAATACGGTGCGTACGCCGCCCAGGTGAAGTCCACCGGTAGGGCTTGGGGCAAATCTTACTCTTACTTTTTTATCTGACATTGTGGGGCAAAGATAGATGTTTTAGTTTTAGTCGGGAAGTTGGAAAGTCCGCATAAGTCCGAAAGATTGATTATTGTTATTTTACGTCCGGATAACTCTTATTCTTTCTTACTTCCGGACTTATGCGGACTTTCAGACTTCTCAATTAATTATGTAATTTGGGCATGATTTCCGCGTTCCGTATTCAGTCGATCTTACCGACTTTCGGTCTTCCGGACTTTCCGACTAAAAAAATGAACCCATACCAACAGAGAAAACGCTGGAAATATTCATTGCTTGCCTTTGCGGTGGTCATAGCCAGCGGATCCTTGTTCTATACTGGTTACCTGGTAAAAAGTATCAAACGTTCTGAACGCACCCGTGCCGAAATATGGGCCTTGAGTATCAAACAGATCACTGCCGCCGACGATAACGACTTCCTGGAGTATGTGTCTACGGTTCGTGATAGTCTGACCGTGCCCGCCATTATAGTAGATGACCAGGGCGACTTTATTACTACCCGTGGACTCGACACCACCAAAACTTACATCAAGATGCCGGAGGGGCCGCATCCGGCCGGCAAAAAACCAAGGGTGTATGATCCGGAATACTTTAAAGCCGAATTGGCCCAGATGAAAAAGCAGCACGAACCAATCAGGCTCAAGGTGTTTGGCGCCAACTGGTTTGTTTATTATCACGACTCGTTTGTGCTGACGCAATTGAAAGTTTTCCCATACATACAGCTTTCAGTTATTGCCATATTCCTATTAGTAGCTTATACGGCTTTTAACACTTCTAGAAAATCGGAGCAAAACCAGGTTTGGGTCGGCCTCGCAAAGGAAACGGCCCACCAGTTAGGCACACCTATCTCATCCCTGATGGCTTGGGTTGAATTGATGAAAGAGAAATTCAATGCCGAAGATGACCCGCTTATCGCCGAAATGGAGAACGACATTAAACGACTGGAAATAGTAGCCGACAGGTTTTCAAAGATAGGCTCTGTACCGGTGCTTGAAGAGCTGTCCGTATATGATGTGATCAAAGATTTCATGGACTATTTTAAAATCCGCGTAAGTAATAAAATACATTTTGATATAAATGGCAACCCTTATCTGCGGGCAGGATTGAACATCCCGCTATTTGACTGGGTACTGGAAAATCTGTTGAAAAACGCCGTAAATGCCATCGAAAGCACCGGCAACATTAAGGTAGAAATATCGGGCAGCAAAACCAAAAAACAAGTTTATATTGATATTTCAGATACCGGAAAAGGTATCCCACGTTCTAAATTCGATACTGTTTTTCAACCCGGATACACTACACGCAAAAGGGGATGGGGGCTCGGCCTCTCGTTGACCAGGCGTATTGTTGAGAATTACCACAACGGACAAATATTTGTAAAAGACTCTGAAGTTGGTAAAGGCACCACCTTCCGTATTGTATTAAAAAGCTTAACCCATGATACACAGACCGCAGCCTAGTGAATACCCTGCATTTGCGCAAGCATACGTTAGTTCAGTACCCGATGAAAATGTTTTAGAATTACTCGAGAGCAACAAACACGTGACCTACGACCTGTTCCGCAATCTGAGCGATGAACAAGCCATGCATGCCTACGCCGAAGGTAAATGGACACTTAAACAAGTATTGGGCCATATGATAGATACAGAACGCACCTTCGCCTACCGTGCGCTTTGCTTTTCCCGAAACAACGTCGAGCTACCCGGCTTTGACCAGGACATTTATGTGAATAATGCCGATTTTAATAGCCGCAGTATTCAAAGTCTTGCCGACGAGTATAAAGCGACCCGCGAATCGAACCTGTTCCTTTTCCGCTCGCTTAGCGAAGAGCAATTGTCACGCGGCGGCAAAGCAAGCGGCAATCCCGTAACAGTAAGAGGATTAGTCTATATGACCGCTGGTCATGAGCAATACCATTTGAACCTGATCAATGAGAGGTACCTTTGATTTAGGTGAAAGGAGGAAGGGCTAAAGGGGAAGGTTGCAAAAAAATAAAGGTGAAAGATACCAGGGAGCACCCTTAACCCTTCACCTAAAAAGAACTATTCCTGTCCTATACTATTCGGCATTTCCTTCTTCTCCATACGGTAAGAAAGAAATAACCCTAGTCCGCCAAATATCGCGATAAGGGCAAAATATATTGCTACATTATCATCTTCCATACTTTTGAAAATAGTGCGGTCCATTAAATACGCCAGGAACAATCCTGTACCGGCGCCGATTAGTAATAGTCCCCACTTCAATGTTTGATAAGGTGCAGATTGAGGTTTATATCTGCGGGGGTCCATTCCCCTTTCTATCATTGCCATTCTTTCCCTTTTATAGAGGTAAATAATGCCGAAGATCATTCCGAAGAAGCCGAGTGAAATAATGATGCCTGCCATTATTCCTAAATTTCCGGTATCCATATTATCCATGATAATTCAATTTTTTAAATTAATAATTTTTCGCTTTTCAAACCACCCTGACGGTGTATTTGTAAGCTATGACGACATGCTTTTAGAGCAGGTTACAGTGTTTCCGAAAAAAGTTTGCTGTTTTCAGTTGGCAGTGTGCGGGAATGGCTATTAGAATAAATATGCAAACTGAAACCGCCCACTGCAAACTCGATTGCAAACTGCGCAGTGCTAACTGCCGACTTATTCCCCTAAATTTACGCAAGGCTGTAACCTAAACGCCAACGAGGTAGTCAGAGAGGGTGTATACAATGCAAAGCAAGCTTTCGGATATAGAACTGATAGAGCAGACACTGGCAGGCAACCAGGCGGCATATGCCGATCTGGTAAAACGGCACCAGCGTTTCGGCTTTACACTCGCGATGCGTTTTGCAAAAAACCGCGAAGATGCCGAGGAGATTGCCCAGGATTCTTTTATTAAAGCTTACCGCTCGTTAGCAACATTTCAGCGGCAGTCAAAATTCACGACCTGGTTATATAGTATTGTTTACACCACGGCGATGACCTTTTTACGGAAGAAAAGGGTGGACACCGATTCTATTGACGATGAAAATATTTATATTCAGTTAGAGAATAGTTCTTCGTCACATGACATTAATTCGGCCGAGAACAAGTCGAGGTCGTACTACCTGAACCAGGCTATAACCCAGCTGATGCCTGATGATGCCGCAATCATTACTTTATTTTATATGGGTGAACAATCGCTTGACGAGATAAGCAAAACATTGGGCATTGAAGCCAGTACCGTTAAAGTTAAACTGTTCAGGGCACGACAGCGTTTGAAGGAGAAGCTGGAGCATAATTTAAAGCACGAGGTGAAAGAATTGATATGAATACGATTGAGGAAAGACTTTGGAACTATATTGACGGCACCTGTTCTGAAGTAGATAGGAAAGCTGTCGATATATTGATTGCGCAGGACGAAGTTTACAGGCGCAAATACCAGGAGCTATTGGCTCTGAACCAGGCGTTTTCAAAAATGGAATTGGATGAACCGTCGATGGCCTTCACTTATAATGTGATGGAAGCCATCCGCGCCGAACATGCGCAGCAGCCACTGAAAGCAGGCATCAATAAGCGTATCATAAAAAGCATTTCAGGATTCTTTATTGTCAGCATTGCGCTATTGCTGATTATGGCAATATCGAGTGTGCATACGGGAGGGGCTGCCAATATTTCAGTACATCTGCCTGACAATCTGCGCCTTCCTGACATAAAAAATTATTTAAACAAGCCGGTCCTTGAAGGTTTCCTGTTTTTTGACATTGTATTGGGACTATTTCTTTTTGACGCTTGGCTGCGTAGAAAAAATGTATCAAAACAAGTATAAAGGGGGTCAAAAGTGTACTGCAAAGAAAACACCTATGTAATAAAAATTAAACAGTATGTTTACGCAAACACACATCAAAAAGTCAATTTAGATGTATAGAATAAAAATGATATTAACAATCCGTTTATTGGTATAGTAATTGCAATACTTACCGTGAACTGGCATTCTTGCCGGTTTAATTGTGATAAGGTTTAGGTTGAAAGCCCCCAAACTGCAAGAGTGAGGGGGCTTTTATTTTGCCTAAAAAATTCTAATATTTTGAAAATTGAATGATTAAGTAATATTTCGTCATTCAATATTCAGTGTTCGACATTAATCGGGTGCTATTTCCGTTCCGACTCTGCCTGCTTTTTCATTTTATTGTTGGCCACAATCACAATCTCGACCCGACGGTTTAGTGCACGGCCTGCAGCAGTGTGATTATCAGCAATCGGTTCGGTTGAACCCTTGCCGTCAATTTTCAGTCGCGAGGCTTTTACCTCATTTGATACCAGATAATTTTTGACAGCGGCAGCACGCTGTACGGATAAATCGATGTTATTATCTCCGTCACCAGAATTGTCGGTATGCCCTATGATCAGGATATCGGTTTCGGGGTTTTTACCCAGTGAAGTTGCAAGGTTTTGAAGATTGGTTTGGGCATCTGCTTTTATATCTGTTTTACCCACGTCAAACAAAATCCCCGAATCAAAATTAACAATAATGCCCTCGCCCTGGCGGATTACCGTAGCGCCGGGTATGGAGCTTTTAAGTTCACTGGCTTGCTTGTCCATATTATGGCCTATGAAAGCGCCTGCTGTTCCGCCAACTGCACCCCCTATAATGGTACCCAAGGCAGTATTACCTGCCGATTTACCAATAAAGCCACCTACTATTCCGCCGGTACCCGCACCAATTGCTGCACCCTTTTGCGTTTTGTTGCGGGTGTGGCAGGCAAAGCTTAAAATAAGTACACCGATTGTGGCAATCACAGATATGCGATTGAGGCGTTTCATTTTTTTGGAGATATATCCATATCAAAGCTTCAAAGCCAATGCCAACGGCATAAACAGCATAGGATGAATACCGTTCAATCATCAAAACCCGTTAAAAACCACGAAATTGACCTTTTTTAAGGACGCGAAAAGGCACAAAAAAACCCCGATAACCGGGGTTTCTTCGTTTAGACATGTTTGACAATCACTCATTCATTCGCTCCTGGTACGCTTGCAACACGATATCCCGTACCATCAGCATCTTTAAATTCTTCGTAAAAAATATTATCAGGAGAAACGTAGAATTTCTTGTTATTTAGGGTCACCTTACGGCAATCCTCGGGTAACTGATCTACTACGTCACCTACTTTAACATTAGGTGCATATGTAGCATTGTCATTCTGATTGTCTGCGCCACTATTATCCATAATAGGGTCATCATTGTATGACATTGGCTGGTCGTCAATCGATGCATCAGTATTTCCGGTATTCAACACACCATCTTTACCGGCAACAATATATATGGTACGGCCGTTCTCGTCCTGACTTTGCTCATAGTATACGCCATTATATTCATAATAAAGGATCCCATCAATAGTGATTGGCTCAGCACCAGAAGGCAGGGAAGGAACTGCAGCACCAACAGGCGGTACTACCACTTCATATCCATCATTGTATGGTCTGTAAAACGTCCCTCCGTAATAATAATATGGGTATGAATCCCAATAAAAGGAATAACAGCCAAATGGTAATGTCCCAAAGTATAAACCGATGTGTGGATATCCCCAACCAAAGCCAAAACGGAATCCGGGACCATAGTAACCATGATAACCATAATAATGACCACGGTAGAACCCTCCACGATAAGCTCCGTAATATCTGCCGCCATGATAATAAGATCCACGGTACCCGTAACCGCCCCGATAGCCACCGCTACGATAAGCATTTATGCCACCACGATAGCCGCCACCACGGTAAGCATTCACACCAACGCTTCCACGATAAGCCATATTAGGCCGTGCAAACGAGCAATGATAAGCGCCGCTACCGCCGCCATTCCCGCGAAATCCACCGCCGCTGCGTAAGGCGTTACCACCACGAAATCCTCCACCACTGTGGAAACCGCTTCCACCACGGAATCTGCTGCTGCTATGGAAGCTGCCACCGCCACGGAAACCACCACCGCTAAATCCTCCGCTATGAAAACTGCCGCCGCCGTGAAAGCCGCCGCTACCGCCGTGAAAGCCGCCACCACCACCGCCGTGAAATCCACCCCCTCCGTGGCCACCACCACCACGATGTTGAGCACCCGCTGTGGCGATCAGGCCAATCGTAAGCAATCCTGTGAACGCAAGCGCCGACACATATTTAAACCATCTTTTCATAATCTCTTTTTCCTGAGTATAATACCTTATTGACTATAAACGACAAGAAAGGTTTATTTGTGCGTTGTTGAAATTATTTGCTCCAGGTCAAAAAACAAAAAAAGCCCGGGCGAACCGAGCTCAATTTTATATAGGTAGATGAAGTTAATTTTGCTTCTCGTCGTCCATTGGCAGGCTGGCAATCCGGTATGCTCGCATATTATTGGCGTCCGTAAACTCCTCGTAGTAGATGCCATCAGGTGATACAAAATATTTTTTGCCATTTAATTTTACTTTGCGGCAATTATCTGGCAATTGGTTTATCACGTCCCCAACCTGGGGAGCAGCAGGAGGGTTGTCAACATTACCATCACTACCGTCGGTATTTAATACCCCATCTTTGCCTGCAATTACATAAACCGTTTTGCCTTTATCATTTACAACCGCCTGGTAGTAAACACCATTAAACTCATAAAATTGCTGGCCATTGATCATAATTGAACTTGCACCTCTTGGCAAGGCCGGTACTTCGGCGCCAACCGGTGGAACGGTAACCTCGTATCCGCCACCGTCATACGGCCGGTAAAATACGCCGCCGTAGTAGTAATACAAATCAGAACCCCAATAGAAAGGATAATAACCATAAGGTAAATAGCCTATGCGGAAACCCAATCCGGGATATCCATAATACCCGCCATTATACACACCAGTGCGGAAACCTAAACCAATCCCGCTACGAAAACCGATACCACCGCCAAAACCTACACCTACCCGAACACCACTACCACCGTGGAACCCTCGCTGCGCGTTAGCCGTAGAAACTAATGCCAGGGAAAATAAACCTGTCAACACAAAAGCAGAAGCGTATTTAAATAATCTTTTCATGATTGATTAGAAACAGTATTTGTGATTTTTAATAACTTTTATTTTAATATTAGACTCAAAAGTAAGCTCGCGGTTTAATCGGCAAAGCATTCTAATGTAATTTTAATCTTCCTCAAAAATAGCCTCAGACTGGCTATACGGATATTAACCTTAACCATATACAGACATTGAACGTCCGTGAACTTGTATCCATTTTATTACAATTTCAGTCCTTGCAACCATTTCGTTTTTTTCCCCGTACTTAATAAAACAATTACGATTTATTTACATTAAAATAATATTGTGTTAATGTTTTAGCAAGGTGAGGTTGGTTATAAATAAGTTCTTTTCACGGGAAAACACGTCGTCTATTATCCCGTTTTTATTAATTATTTCAGTAATTCCGTTTTCCGAATTGCTATATAATTTTCTGCGCCTCCAGTTTGTGAAAGGGATATTTACATTCGCATTTGGTTTAATGGTGTTTCTTATACCCCTTTTTCTATTCAGGAAACATCTTAGACTTTATTTACTATTGCTAATACCTATCCTGCTGATAGTTCCATTCAACCTGGGTTATATTCTATATTTTCATTCGGAGATGTCAGAAGCTACAATTCTGATGATTATGAACACTAACCATAATGAAGCACTTGAATTGTTACGGAATTATTCAGCAGTACTAACCATATTTATACTGATATATTTTTTAACTCTTTATTTATTATATCGTAGGGTTCCAAAAACAATTAATACCAGAAAAACGGTATATGTTTCTTTTATCTCTGTAATGGCGTTGGCTATTTCGCCATTTCCCATTTATGTACACGGCGTCAGTTATTCAGAAAATATAAAAAATGCGCTATATGATATATTTCCCGGAAATGTTGTAAATGGAATTAGCCATGTTTTAGATCAGAACAAATTCGCGAAGGGAAACGCAAACGAACGCAAAAACTTTCGCTATCATAGCTGGCAGGATACTTCAATTAAGGACAAACAGGTTCATGTGTTAATTATTGGCGAGAGCAGCCGCTATGACCATTGGGGAATTAATGGCTATTCAAGAAATACTTCCCCAAACTTATCAAAGAGGAAAAACCTCATATCCTATAGCGATGTAGCTGCCGGCGGGTTTATGACGGAGTGGGCTGTTCCCTTGCTGCTAACCGGAGTAGGAGCTGACCGTTATGAATCGAATTTTCACCGCAAGGGTGTTACCGCAGCATTTGATGAGGCTGGATTTGACTCCTATTGGATCACCAACCAGACAGACTTTTTAGGTTTTATCCAAATACACTCTTTCGAAGCAAAAAAAGGATATCATTTGCTGACCGACTTTCGGTCAACAAAAAATATCGTCATGGATATGCAGTTAGTTGATACGTTGAAAAAAATTTTGGGCCAGCCAGGCGATAAGAAATTTATAATTATCCATGGTTTAGGCAGTCATTATAGCTACAGCGCAAGATATCCTATTCAGTTTGATGTGTTTAAGCCAAGTAATAAATCGATTACTACCAAATTGACCGACCGGAAGCGTAAGAATGTATTGATTAACAGCTATGACAACAGTATTTGTTATACCGATGCAGTAATTGACAGTGTAATCAGCCTGGTAGATAAGCAAAATGCATTTTCCTCGGTCACTTATATTTCCGATCATGGTGAGGATTTAATGGATGACAGCAGGGGCTTGACATCTCATCATATGGGAACACCGCCAACTAAGTATATAGCGCATATACCATTTTTTGTATGGTATTCACCAAAATTGGAAGCTATGTATCCTGATAAAATATCAAATTTATTACACCATAAGGATGCAAAAATTTCTTCGCAGAACCTTATTTATTCGCTCACCAGCATGGTTGGCATTCATTATCCAACCCAGGATTCACTTAAAGACCTTACCAGCGCATCTTATAAAAATAACCAACAATTAATAATGGGAGACAGCTGGAAAGTTTATCCTTGTCCGGCTTTTAAATAGGTCGCAAACTTCGTGGCAATCATCTTAATTATTTCTTCAATCTATCAAACAATTACAATTTGTTTATATTTTAATAATATCATGTTAATGTTTTCGTAACATGAAATTAGCATTAAACCGGCCATTTCCGCGGGGAAATGCGTCGTCTATTATTCCGTTTTTATTAATTATATCCGTAATTCCTCTTTCTGAATTACTGTATAACTTTCTGCGCTACCAGTTTGTAAAAGGGATATTGACATTCACTTTTGGGATGCTGGTCTTTCTTATGCCGCTTTTTCTCTTCAGGAAGCATTTAAGGCTCTATTTGATATTTCTGGTGCCTATTTTGCTGATCGTCCCAATCAACCTGGCCTATATTTTATACTTTCATTCAGAGATGTCGGAAGCAACCATTCTGATGATTACCAACACTAATTATAACGAGGCATCTGAATTATTAAAAAATTATTTAACAGTGTTGATTGCCTTTATAACTGTGTATCTATTTGTTCTTTATTTACTGTACCGCAGGGTTCCGAATATTATTAAAACCAGGAAGACGGTTTACGTTTCTTTAGTCTCATTAATTGCTTTGGCCATATCTCCATTACCCATTTATAACCACAATATCAGTTATTCCGAAAATATAATATACGCGTTATATGACATATTCCCGGGCAACGTGGTAAAGGGTATAGCCGATGTTTTATACCAGGATAAATTCATCAGGCAAGGCAAGATCATGCGGAAAAACTTTTACTATCATAGCCGGCAGGATACTTCCATCAAGGGTAAGCAGGTCCATGTATTGATTATTGGCGAGAGCAGCCGCTATGATCATTGGGGAATTAACGGCTATTCAAGAAACACTTCGCCCAATTTATCAAAGAGAAAAAATCTTGTGTCTTATAGCAATGCTGCCACGGGTGGATTTATGACCAAGTTGGCCGTTCCCTTGCTTCTAACCGGGGTAGGAGCTGATCATTATGAATCAAATTTCCATCGCAAAGGAATTGTCGACGCATTTAATGAGGCTGGATTTCAATCTTATTGGATTACTAACCAGGTAGACTATTGGGCATATGTCAAAGTGCACTCGTTAGAAGCGCAAAAACGATATTATTTGGTGACTGATTTTAGATCTACTAAAAATGTGGTAATGGATATGCAGCTGGTCGACACACTGAAAAAAATATTAAGCCAGCCAGGAGATAAAAAATTCATGGTTATACATAGTTTAGGCAGTCATTACAGTTACAGTGCAAGGTATCCTGACCAGTTTGACAGGTTTAAACCGAGCAACAAGACCATTACCACGAAAATAACAGATAAGAAATTTAAAAATGTATTGATAAACAGTTATGACAACAGCATATATTATACCGATGCGGTGATTGACAGGGTAATAAGCCTGGTGGATAAACAAAATGCTTTTTCGTCCGTCACTTATATCTCTGACCATGGTGAAGATCTGATGGACGACATTAGAAGCTTAACCGCACACTACCAGGGGTCACCACCCACCAGATACGTGGCGCACGTACCCTTTTTTATATGGTATTCATCAAAACTGCAAGCTAAGTATCCTCAAAAAATATCAAACTTATTGCAACATAAGGATGCTAAAGTTTCGTCGCAAGATCTTATTTATTCGCTTACCAGCATGGTTGGCATTCATTATCCAACCCAGGATTCACTTAAAGATCTTACAACCGCATCTTATAAAGACGACCAACAATTAATATTGGGCGACAACTGGAAAGTTTATCCTTGTCCGGCTTTTAAATAAATCGATAAATCTCCGGACTGCCTCCGGGTCATTTCTTTACATCAAAAGTAAATGTTTGGCTACCCGATTCACCGTCTGCTGTAATCCCTTGTATTACACCAATGTACTTTCCCTCCTCATCAGAGGTGTAGAATGATACCTGATTTTTACCTGTAGTATTTGTTTTTACTGTCGGTGCCCAGTATAACAGGCTTCTGAAGTCAGGTGTATGGCTTGATATCTGTGCATCTGTATCGTAAACAGGGGAGTAAAATACGCGTTGCAATTGCATACCCTCATAATCCATTACTACGGCATGAGGGTCAACCTCAACACCAGCTAAGTCTGCTTTGTAGCTGGCATAGCTTAATATCCCTTCGGCATCGGCGGGCCCCCAGAAATAACGGTCTTTGATCACATCAAGCCTTTTAATTTTCAGGGGATCAATCGCCATAACTTTGTTCATATCAAAAATAGGTATACCATCAAGCAACACCAGAGGGTCGCCTTCTAAAAAGCCTTTATCGCTTATAACTCTTATCTGGAACCTATTACGCGGATGGAATACGTTTACCTCCCTGATGTACTCGCGCAAAACTTCCTCCATGGTGGTAAAACGAGTATAATCATCGAGCCGGTAAACGTGGTTAGGTTTACCATAAAAGCCAGTACTATCTATATATGGTTCATAAAATTGCCTGGTTTTGCCGCCTGCATAAATATTCTGAACCTGCATGGCCACGTTTTGCTGCTCCAACGGTTTTTGCATATCTGGCGTAAGCTCAAACGGGGGCAGAGACAATTTGGAGAACTGTTCTGAAAAAGGGTTTTGAATATCGATATGATAGGTGGTATCCCGATGCGAATCAGTTTGAACCACAATCTCACCCGGGCCATACAGGTTGTTGGTATTAAATAGAATATGCCCGACACTATCACTTTTTGAGGTAAATAGTTGCACGCGCTTTCCCGGTACGGCAAAATAAGCGATTACGTCAAATGCTGGTGTATTAGTGGTTGTGTTGATGACTTTCCCGGTCACGATATGTCCATTGTACTCGGGCAAAAAGCTAAAAGAGGCAGGGTCGTTCCGCAGTACATCGCTCCATTGAAAACGACGCCATCCCTGGGTAAGCATCAGATTATCTGCTGCTTCATTAGCCTCGGCGGTGTTATTCTTGATATAATATTCGGGCGATTCTATATTACCGCGCAAGTCTGAGCTTAACCAGAAATAACTCGTTATATCACCAGGCTCAAATGTTTGATATGCATCCAGGCGATAAACTGACATCGATAAATTAGCCTCTAAAAGTTTACCTGACTGAGCTTTAGCATCCAATGAGATGTTTACTTTTTTACGGTTACCATAATTTTGCTGATCAGAAGCCGCGTCAATCACCAGATTTTTGGTTGGTCGTTTAAAAAATAAACGTTCGCATATGGCATGCCTGTCGCCATCAAAAACTGTTAAGTGCGATATACCCTCATCCAGAGCCGATTTATCAATTGCAAACGTTGCTGTACCGTTAATCTGCGGCGCTCTTTGCGCCATCTTCACTATCTGCCTTGTATGTGCAAACAGGTATACTGAACCGTCGGAGCTGGCAACATTACTGTTAACTATCACCTGCAGTTTATTTGAGCCGGCGTCAGTCACGGTCATCACGTATCCCTTTTCTTTAGCTGCCGGCAAGTCTCTTATAACAGGTACACCACCGGCCCTAATCACTGCTTTATAGGTATTACCCGGAACCGGGATAAATGAAAAATGGCCCATGCCGAATTTTAACGGCCGAAATCTTACTATAGTATCATTTTTCTGATCGATAATGGCACCGGTAAATTCAATTCCCTTGCCGCTTTTACTAACTGCTTTAAAACCCACTTTACCTGCTATACCATTTACCAGATCGCCGCCTTCGGGAAAAAACTGGATATCGAAAGCGGTTGAATTAAGTTTAGCCTCCACAGGTACCCTCTGCGGGTTTACAATCGTGATTTTTTTGTCAAAATAAAAATCAGGGCTGAAGTTTTTCATCCAATTAGTATAGGCCCTTAGGTGATAGTTACCATTATTCAAGGTTACTGGCACATATAGTGATCCGCTTCCTGTGCCGTTTTTAAGCTCTACTTTGGCCTGCATGACCGGGTTCAGGGCATCATCCAGGACCTCAACATAAGCAACCTTGCTCAGGTTAAACGGCCTGTGAAAACTACCATTCACTACATACACTTTAAACCAAAGTATCTCGCCGGTGAGATATGCCCCTTTGTCCGAATGAACAAATACCTTTTCCTGCAGTGCATTCTGACTGTATCGTTTAAAACTGCTCTGTATATCATTTAATGTTTGAGCCTGACAGTTAAACGACAGTAATATTGTCAATACAATACCACCGGCTACATTCCAAAATATATTTACCATTAGCTTCATTCTTTTTATTTCTATGTAAAAAATGCCGATCTAATGGCATCTTAAATACTTATATCATTCATTTCCAAAAAACTGGTTGTTTTGTAGTCCCCCGGATGGTACAATCAGCGCACTCAAAGCTTGTTGAAAAAAATCCAGCTGGATTTGGCGAGCTATTAAAAAAAAATGGATTTGTTATTATGACAGCGCTGGGCAGGGGTATTAAATCCGCTACATCATTATGACCGGTTATAGGGTGCACATAATAATTTGAATCCTGATCACAGGCATAAGGGTATACCGGAGCCCATGTTGTAGGTAACTGCCTGTTTGAAATAAATATTCGCTTCGTCCTGACCAGGCATGCGCTTACATAACCTATAACAGGTTCTGACGCATTGGACAAACAGTGTATATTACCCGAGATTTCTGATGGCTGGGCATCAAAAATACTTCCCAGTTGTTCAGTATTTTTTTTTAAATTCTGCCAAAATGCAAACGCGTCTTTGGTTAAAGCATACTGCCGAACCAATATGCTGTATTTCGATTCGATTTTCTCTGAAGTTGACGGAATGAACGTTATCGGACTTTGATAAATATTGTCTTCTATAAGCTTGGCAGACGATCCGAGATTTATATCGCTTGAAATGTTGTTCGCAAAACAATAATATATGTTTTGAGCGGGAGTTCTGGGCACCACGGCGGTGCCATTGGAAATATAAGTCGACACATATTTGGCATGAAATTGCCAGGTTTCTTCATAATCCCATCGATAATATTTTGTATTGTTATTAGCATCATGGGTATTAACATAGATTTGCAGGCCGTCATTTTTGATATTAAAACCTACGCTGTCAATGATTGGTGTAAATTGAGGCGTAACGAAATCCGAAATGTATTCTCTGCCATCATTTGTCTTGATCCTGATCCGGTATTTACGTGAATTATCAAGGTTTAGTCCGGCAAACGCATATTTCCCATTACCTATTTCGTTTAAATAATAAACCGGCCCTGTACTCTGGTCATTTTCGACGGCTACGCTTGCATTTAATTCAGGAGTGCCCTTATTGCCTGACAGATCAACCGTGCGGCTCAATTTAAATATAGTAGAGTCTGAACCGGCATTAATAATTCCCTCAACCACAAGATGGTTTGGCCCAGAAGTAATAGCTGGCGGAGCGTAAGGTTTTTTGCAACTGTCAAATAACAGCAGTGCTTGAATAATTAACGCGTATTTATATATTTTTTTAATCATTTTTTTTATTTCCAATTGGTGGGTTGATTTTTACCGATTCATAATCTGATAGATATTCCTGGCCGGCTGCTGTTATTACATGCAAATGGTATTTGCGGGAATTATCCAGGTTATGGTCCGCAGATGCATAAGCGCCGGACGAAACTGCGGGTGGTGCATAAGGCTTCTTACACCTGGCTATTAAAAAGGCAGAAACAAGCAATAAATATATATAGCCCCTGTATTTCATTTAAAACCTGATGTTATAGTTAATAAACGGAATTGGTTTAGCGAATATTGAAAGTTTATAGCCATTGATTACACCTCCCTGCTCGGCAAAGAAGGTTGAATAAGCATTGGCACGTCCTGTCAGGTTATATACACCAATGGTCCATGAATTGTGCGTTAATTGATGCACTTTATGATTACCCTCAATATTCATTGAAAAATCTGTCCTGAAATAGTCCGGGATACGATAAGCATTTCTATCGGAGTAGAATACCCTTTCTGATCCGGCATATTCATATTTGGCTATTGGCAGCGTAATTGGTCGGCCAGTGCTATAAGTTACATCAAGTGAAATGCTGAACCTGTGGCTGAACCTGTAATTCCCATTGAAGTTAACGGCATGCGGCTTGTCATAGTTGGCGGGATAATAAGCGCCTCCGTTGATCAGTTCACCTGCATTCGGGTCATCCTGTCTCAGGAAAGTGCGTGAATAGGTGTAGCTCAGCCAGCCATTCAGCTTTCCTGCGGTCTTTTTTACCAGAAATTCTATACCGTAAGCCTTGCCTTGTGTTTCCAGCACGTCTTGTTCTATATGGTGGTTCAGTATCAGTGTAGCCCCGCTCTTGTAATCGAGATAATCGCTGATCCATTTGTAGTATCCTTCTACTGACATCTCTATCGTGTTCGCGCCATTATTGTGATATAATCCCAGTGATGCTTGTCTGCCAAATTGGGGTTTGATATTTGGATCACTAAGCTTATAGGTATCTGTAGGCGAAACAGCTGTTGTGTTCGATAGCAGGTGGATATATTGTCTCAATGTATTGTATGATGCCTTTATCGAAGTATTGTCGCCTATCTGATATCTTGCCGATAATCGTATTTCAGGACCCTGATACGTATTGATGACTTTATTCTTCCCGTAGGCAGTACTGTCGGCAATGTTCACCGCTTCTTTGGGCAGGTTCGGTGCGTAGCGATCTACTGTTTGAGGGCCAAGGTAGGCATATAGTGAATATCTTATGCCTGCACTGATCGACAGTTGTGAGGTGATATCATATTTATCACCCAGGTATAATGCACTCTCCAGTGCCTGCTCCAGTGGCACTTGATCTGGTGCTAGCAGCGATTTGTCGCCGTTCGGTTCATTGTCGCCCGGGTTCAGTTTGTAGTAGATTGAGCTTAAGCCAAAATTCAGTGTGTTCTTTGGATTCAGGTAATAACTAAAGTCGGTCTTAAAATCGTACTGTCGTACAGAAAAATTCAGCTTATAGGCATTCACCGGATTGGCCGAGCTCGATACATTATACTGGTAATCATCTATCCCAGTCATAAATACATTGTACAATTTATTGTTATAACTGTGCTTCCATTTGATGTTGGCGTTCTTATTGCTGTAACTGTATGCCGTATCACTGTTCAACCTGAATTTATCCTGACTCAGATAGGTTGTCAGGTACAAGCTGTTTTTATCATTGATTTGGTGGGTAATGTCCAGGTTACCGTCATAGAAAGAGGCTGAGCTATGTTTGTAGGCCTCCGGCAGCAGGCTCAGCAGCCAGTCAGAATAAGTGGCCCTTGCCCCGAAAATAATCGAGGTCTTATCTTTGATCAGCGGGCCTTCCACGTTCAGTCTGCTGGTCAATAAGCCAATACCCGCTGTTCCAGCAAATTTTTTCTTGTTACCTTCTCTGTCGGTAACGTCCAGTACCGAGGACAGTCGGCCTCCGTATTTCTCCGGGATGGTGCTTTTATACAATTCTATGCTCTTCACGATATCCGGGTTAAAGGCTGAGAAGAAGCCAAAGAAGTGTGATGGGTTATAGATTGTTGCATCATTCAATAAGATCAGATTTTGGTCAGCTGAGCCGCCTCTTACGTTAAAGCCTGTGGTAGCTTCGCCCACCGATTGTACGCCCGGCAGCGACAGCACCACCCTCAATACATCGGCTTCGCCAAAGGCCGTCGGGATCTGTTTGATACTTTTAATGTCCAGCTTGTTGACGCCCATCTCTACGCTCCTTACATTGGCTACTTTCTCTGCCGATATTTTCACTTCCTTGAGTGAGGTCACCTGTTCCTGCATCTCAATGTTCAGTTTACCATCTGAGTATAGTACGATCTTTCTACGGGTATCTTTCATACCCAGCCCTTTGATCACAAGCGTTTGCCGACCTTTTGGCAGCGTAAGCGAGTAATATCCGAACTGGTCCGTTGCTATGCCGATTTTTGTATCAGGATTATAAATGCTCGCACCAATGATCCCTTCGCCCGATTTCATGTTCCTCACATAGCCTGCCAAATTCGCTGTGCCTTTCAAATTACTCGTCCTTAAGCCGATCTCGTATAACTTGTTCTCAGTCGTCGCTTCTGCCACTTTTGTCGTCTTTTCTTCGGAATAGTCAATTATAGTTGTAGGTGCCTGAGCGGCAGTTGCCGGGGCGGGAGTAAAGAAACCGGCAGCAAGATTGGGCCTCATCTCACGTCCCCTAGTTAGAAACACATTTTGGCCTATAATGGCAAAATGATAATCGGTTTTGTCGAAAACGATAAATAAAATAGCAGAAAGCGTTCTGTCAGTTGCCTGAACTGTAACTTTCAAACTGTCAAATTGCGCTTGTTCATAATAAAATTGATAACCAGTTTTAGTCTGCAGATCGTCAACAAACAGTTGGATCTTTGCCGCGCGAAAGTCGACACTGATCAGTTTTTGCGTCTTGTCCTGCGCACTTGTCAGTTGAAAAAAAGTAAGGAGGCACAAACCCAAAAGGTAAATTTTCTTCATTAGATAATGATTCAATAGTGGCTTAATAACTTTTGAGCCTTTACAACTCATTATGTCTGTTATAATCGGTATCCCTGCACGATCAATGCAGCACAAACTTTTCAATTGGTTATTTGGTCATAATAGGACGCTATTTTGACCATCGCGAACTCGGGGTCGTCTCCGAACCTGATATTATTTTGTTTAATGTGCTTTTGAAGTTCGCCTTTCTTATCTTTCAGCAATTTCAAAATAGCGCCTTTACTGCCTATCTTGTAATACACATTCCCTTTCTTCAGGTAATAATCATTAGTTTCTGAAAAAAATGTTTCGGGTGCTGCAACAGCATTTGAAGAATTCTGCAATGTCTTTCTTCTCTTTGCGAGTATCTCTATCTTTCCGGCATAAAGCTGGTCATAAAAACCGGTCGTAAGCTCTGCTTTATTATCAGCGATCTGATCGGCTTCGATCCTTATAAAATGATGACCCGAAAAACTAAAATTTTGCACCCGCTCGCTTAACAGCGTAAACATTGAAAAACGATTGTATAACTGTACAACCACAGCATCCTTATAAACATCATACATCATGGGCACGCCGCGGTAGGTTATATTATCGTAGTCAACCTCTCCGATTGCCCAGGTTTTGGCATCATAAGGGAAAAAGGCATTATTTCTTATTTGGGGGTCATAAGGCTGATACTCGTGTCCATTGTACAATCTGGATTCCTGGCCAATGGCCTTATAAAAATTGGCCGATGCTATTTGTAGGCTGGCGCTATCTGGCAGGTTGGCTTGGGCAAAAGACCTGCCCATAAAAAAGGCGCTTGAAAAACATAGTAAACTTATTCGTAGGGTATGTTTTTTCATTAAAGTATAGGTTTATAGTCTTGATCAGGTAAAGTGGATGGAAATTACTAACTACTTAGTTATAAACCAAAATTTTAGTTGAAAATAATACGGGTTCGTATTTTTTGTGTCGCAATTATTCCTGCCTGGCCATAGCCTCGTAAAGCATTAGCTTGAAAAACATGTCCTATTTATGAAATCATGGAAATCTCTGCTTCGGAAAAAACCCTATAAAGGTTGCTCACAGGAAACTCAAATCACTCAAAATATCAAAAGAATAATTCGATTTGTTTGGCATTAAATATTAACCAAACCGTAATGCTTGTTTAACAGCCGTTTTTTTATCCTTGCGCAAAATTAAAGTTTGTTCAAACCTGACCAAAATAGTTGATCAGGTGAGCTGACTATTTGTAAAACACCAAATTAATTCCAATGAAACTAAAACGCGCCACATGTGTGAAATCACCTCACATCCCAATTTTATTCCTTCTCATTTCCTTGTTCTTTTTGCCGTTATGTTCCTTTGCACAGGGGAATGGCTCCAGTATCAGCGGCTTCGTTTATAGTGAAGACAAACAGCCATCTGAAAACGCCACCATTAATGCGACGAATACGACCAACGGGTTTACAGCTACCACAATTTCAGATAAAAAAGGATATTTCATTTTACGAGACCTGCCTGTGGGCTCATACACTATCCAGATAAGTGCGGTAAATGCGGCGACTCAGGTTTTGAAAGATAATGTGCTAAATTTTGGAGACCGTCTTGTGCTTCATCAAATAATATTGAGCAACAAGCAAATGGCGCTTTCTGAAGTAGTGATAAAATCAAACAGTTTCACTAATAGCGTTGATCGCCTGGGAACAGCGACCGCCATTAGCAGCCGTGCTTTGCAAAAAATTCCTATAGCAACCCGTAATTATACTGACCTTATATTTTTGTCTCCTTTGGCAAGCGGCTCTTCCCTGGCGGGCGCAAAAAATGGAGGTACGGGTTATATGCTTGACGGTGTCAGTAACAGGCGTGCGACATTTGGCGGTGTTTCTGATGCCGCATTTTCTATTTCTTCAGAAACCATCCGGGAATTTGAAATCGCAACAAATGCCTATGATGTAACAAGCGGTCGTGGTTCGGGTGGATTGGTAAGAGCAATTACCAAATCGGGAACCAATACGCTATCTGGTTCCGTTTGGGCCTATTATGGCGGTGATGCACTTGCCGCCAAAAAAGATGTGTATGGCAATAAATTAACTACAAAATACAAAGTAGGTCAGTATGGAGGTTTATTAAGCGGCCCTATTATAAAAGATAAACTGTTTTTCCTTGTTTCGTATGATCAATATACAAACACCATCCCTATCAGCGCTTATAATTTTAATACTGCCGGTCCTACTCACGCACAGGCTGAAAAAAATCTGGGTATTACCGAAGCCAACCTTAACAGCGTAATAAATATTATGGAGAATCAATTCGGCTTTCCTGTAATGCAGCAGTATGGCGCTGAGGACATTGTACAGAAAACGCAAAATGCTTTTGCAAAGTTTGACTGGAACATCAACAAAAAAAACCGGTTGACGCTTAAATACAACTACTTGCATTTTATTGATCCGAATAAACAAAAAAGCAACGGGCTACTCAGTTCAAATTATACCGGTATTGAGATAGACAATTCAATCATGGCAAGCCTTCGCAGCGAGCTGAGCCCAAGAACAACAAACGAACTGAATGTACAATACAGCACCTACCGCAAATATCTGGCATTCCTCGGCAACCATGTACCAGAAGGTTTTGTCAATGTGACCTCTACATTTGCAGACGGGAGCACGGGTACCAAAACTGTAGCCTTTGGCGATCAGAACTGGGTGCCTGAAAGAGATGCTTCCAATGTAACCCAGATAGTTGATTACCTGCGCTACAAAAAAGGCAATTATAGTTTTGTCTTCGGAACGGATAACAACATCAACTTGATAACCGACCGGTTGTCGCATGATCAGCAGGGACAGTTTTATTACAATAGTATCACCGATATGGCGAATAATAATCCTTATCGTTTCAACAGGAAAATTCCGCTGAATGGAACTAATCCAGAGGTAAATGTTCCATTGATCGAATTAGGTCTGTTTGCACAAGTGGAAACAAATATTCGCCCTAACGTTAACGTGTCATTTGGACTTCGCTGGGATGGGCAAATTATTGCCAATGCCCCTACCTATAACCCGTTATTGGAAAAGGACCTGGGCGTAAATACGCATGTGGTACCGTTTGACGCCAAAAACATTCAGCCGCGCTTAAACGTGATCTGGGACGTAAACAGCGACGGTGGGGATATCGTGAAATTCGGCGCCGGGCTTTTTGCTTCGGAGTTGACCACACAACCTCTCACTTTCTCGCACATCGATAATGGTGTAGATTTCCGTCAGGTTGACATTCGCACGAATGTACCTATCCCCGACTGGCAGGCCTACCAGAAAGATTTCAACAAAGTGCCCGGAGTTGCTTACTACAACTCTCTTAACAACACACAACCTGCCACAGTATTGGCATTGGATAAGAATTTGAAAACACCGCTTACTTTCAAAACCAACCTCAGTTATTATCATTACTTCAATACATGGTTCCGCATGGGCGCCAACGTTTACTTTAATAATACCTGGGACAATTTCTACCTCTACGATTTAAACCTTAAACGTAACCCGGAGTTTGTTACCAATGAAGGCCGCGACGTTTACGTACCTGCAAGTACATTAACACCTTCTGGCACGGGCAGCCAACCTGTTTTAGCCAATTCCAGAATATCATCCGACTTTAACCAGGTAAGATACCTTACCAATGCAAAATGGTCATCCAAATATTGGGGGACGGTTTTAGAAGCTGCCGCGCAAGTAGGTAAAACGGGATCGTTTAGCCTATCGTATGCTTACGGTCAAGCCACCGGCACACCTCCATATGACTCTGGTGACCCGCGTAACGCTAATTTCAGTGTAGGCTCCTCTTATTGGGATTATGCTTCTTACGGAAAAGACTGGCTAAGTGATGGTGATCAAAGACATAAAATAGTTGCATTATTCTTGAGTCCTACATTCTATGGTTTCAGCATTAGTTCTTCTTTCCAGGCCTATCAAAATGCGCATTACACAGTTAACGTAAATAAAGATGTAATTGGTGAAGGAAATGACGGACAAGACCTCGCTTACATCTATGATCCAAATGACCCTAAAACTCCTGCGAATATTGCGACAGATATGAAGACGCTATTGAGCAAAACAAGCCCGCAGTATAGACAATATCTGGAAGCTAATTTTGGAAAATTTGCAGCTTACAACGGCGGATTAATGCCATGGCGTACGCAATGGAACCTGGGTGCTGCTTATGATTTAAAGCTGGGCAAAACAAACAAGATAACCTTCCGTGCAGATATCTTTAACGTGCTGAACTTGCTTAGTTACAAATGGGGTTATTATAATCAGATCACCAATACCACTTTATATAACCTGACTGGTTTTGATGCTGCAACAAATTCTTTCAAATATTCCGTTAATACAAATGCCGGCGCAATAATGAAAGCGGCTAACTATTACTCGGTACAATTTGGAGCAAGATATAGTTTCTAATTAGTTGTAAAGCTTAGCGATTGAAAAACTGCCATTCGCGGGTAACATCGAAATGACGTAGTTTTCAATCGCTAAACATTTAATTACACAATATACTTTCAAACCTCTTTCATCATGCAAAAAACGGCGTGGCGGGAGAGGTTTTAATTCATCTGAATTTTTTGACACGCGATTTATACCGATATTATCTGTCTTATAATGTCTGTAACAGCTGCTAATGGTCAGCGGATAATGATTCCTTCCGCTTGCTCAGCAGCTATTCGGCTATAATTTTGTGTCAAAACAGAGTGGACGGAAGTGATTTGTGAAGATTGGAGAAATGCCGATACCCACACTTAGTTATTATATCAAATTTTTTAAGTTAGAACCAATGAAAAGAGCCATAATAATTCTGTTTTTCTTATCGGGGTATATACTACATGCGCAGCCCCGATCATACACTACTGTCAATGCCCATTCACACAATGATTATGAACAGCCTGCACCTTTTTGGACTGCCTATAATGAGGGTTTCGGTTCTATTGAGGCAGATATCTTTTTGTGTCACGATTCCTTAATTGTAGCGCATGAATCCGATGAGCTGCAATTACATCGTAGTTTAGAACAATATTATCTGGAGCCGCTGGTTGCCTGTTTGAAAAAAAACAAGGGCCACGCGTTTTCAGACCCAAAAAAGCCGTTGCAGCTATTGATTGATATTAAAACGGATAGTATAGCTACGCTGAACAAACTTGTCGAAACGCTTCGCAAATATCCATCCCTTATCAATAACCCAACTTTGACCATTGTTATAACGGGAAACCGCCCGGCGCCGGCAAAATTCAATTCCTATCCTTCATTTATTGCATTTGATGGCGTGCTGTCTCAGAAATACACTCGCAATGAAATGAAAAGGATAGCCATGCTGAGCGATAATATTGCCCACTATGCTCACGACAAAGTTATTACAGATAAAGAATGGCCACAATTACAATCTGTAATAAAAAATGCACATAAACTGGATAAACCTGTGCGTTTTTGGGGCACCACTGATGATATGGCCACATGGAAGAAATTAATGGCGTTGAAGGTGGATTATATTAATACCGACCATATCAATGCTCTGGCAGGCTTTCTGCATGGCGATACGATTGCTGTTGCTGGGAAGCCCCTCCCCGCATGGAAGCCGGGTTACCTGGATCTGCACCACATTAACACCGGCCGGGGCAATGCAGCTTACTATGTTTTTCCCGATAGTACCACAATGCTATTTGATGCAGGTGAAGAAGATATTACAGAGCCAAGAACTATGTCCGCACGTAACTCAACTATTCATCCTGATGCCAGTAAACTTCCGTACGAATGGATCTGCTATTATATTAAAAAAGTAACCCCATTTGCGGACCATCTGGATTACGCAGCCATTTCTCATTTCCATGTGGATCATATGGGAGGCTGGTACGTAAATGCACCGCTATCACGTAAGGGTCCCTACGTGCTTTCAGGCATCACGGGTGTTGGAGAGCTGATACCCATTCGCCATTTTCTTGATCGCGGCTATCCGTCTTATGACTTCCCGGTTTCGTTTGGGCGCCTTATGAGTAGTATCAATGAATACAAGTATGATAAATCCATACAGAATTATTTTACATTTATTAAGACACAGGAACGTGCCGGAATGGTGGCAGAAAGATTCAAAGCAGGGGTAAAGAACCAGATCACTTTGCGGCACCGGGCCGCATCGTTCCCGCAATTTTATGTGCAGCAGGTGAAGTCGAATGGTGATATTTGGACAGGCCGTGACTCAACAACCTACCAGTATTTTTCACCCATTGATACGGTCAATGCAAAAACCTGGCCGGATGAAAACAGCCTGAGCCTTGTATTTACTATTCATTACGGTCCTTTTACCTATTATACCGGCGGCGACTGTGCTGGAAACGTTTCCTATGGTGAGGCTCCGTGGCATGATGTGGAAACCCCTGTTGCGAAGGCCATCGGAGAGGTGGACGTAGCCACCATGGACCATCACGGTAATCGCAATGCAGTAAATGAATTTCAGGTCAAAACCTTCCAACCTACAGCCTGGATTGAGCAGGTGTGGTCTTCTGATCATCCGGGACATGAAGTATTGATCCGTTCAACTTCGACTTATTTGTACAAAGGGGCAAGGGACATCTTCGCAACAAACATGCTGGAGGCAAATAAACTGGTTATTGGGCCGATGATTGATAATTCCTATAAAAGTCAGCAAGGACATATTGTGGTACGCGTATTACCCGGTGGAAACGATTACTACGTCATTATATTAGATGATAGCACCCGCGAAATGCCGGTTAAAGCCATATTCGGCCCATATCGTTCAAAGGCAAAGTTACTGGCTGGTAAGTAGGAAGAAGCATATCAGCAGATACTTCCGGCCGATAGTTCGCGCCCATACCGTACGCATAAAAAAGGCTTGCTGATTTTACCAGCAAGCCTTTAAACTTTCAGAAAGCTATATCTTAAAGCTTACGCTTAACTTCTACATTTTCATAAGCTTCTACAATATCGCCGATTTCGATATTATTGAAGTTCTGGATATTCAAACCGCATTCATACCCGGCGTTTACTTCCTTCACATCATCTTTAAAGCGCTTCAATGAAGCCAGTTCACCTGTGTAAATAACCACGCCTTCACGAATGATACGGATCTTGCTGTTTCGTGTGATTTTACCATCCAGTACCATACAACCTGCAATGGTACCCACTTTGCTGATCTTGAAGGTTTCGCGAATCTCAACATTAGCAACAATCTTCTCTTCAAAAGTAGGAGCAAGCATACCTTCCATCGCCGCCTTGATCTCGTTGATAGCGTCGTAGATGATTGAGTAAAGCCTGATATCGATTTGTTCCTGCTCGGCCAGCTTACGCGCACCTGGTGAAGGGCGCACCTGGAAACCGATGATGATCGCATCAGACGCCGAGGCCAGCAATACGTCGGATTCGGAGATCTGGCCAACTGCCTTCGAGATAATATTTACCTGGATCTGTTCAGTTGAAAGTTTCAATAAGGAGTCTGACAATGCTTCAATTGAACCATCCACGTCGCCTTTAACTATAATGTTCAACTCTTTAAAGTTACCCACAGCTAAACGACGGCCAATCTCATCTAAAGTGATATGTTTCTGCGTGCGCAAGCCCTGTTCGCGCTGCAATTGCAGACGTTTATTGGCTATCTCGCGTGCCTCAACTTCGCTTTCCAATGCATTGAACTTATCGCCTGCTGTTGGAGCGCCCTGCATACCCAACACTTGAACCGGTGTTGAAGGTCCTGCAAATTCTACACGCTGGCCACGTTCATTGGTCAATGCCTTTACACGACCGCTGTAGCAGCCAGCCAGAATAGGGTCGCCCACTTTCAGTTTGCCGGCTTGTACCAATACAGTCGTTACTATACCGCGGCCTTTATCCAAAGCGGCTTCAATCACCGTACCTATCGCACGTTTATTCGGGTTAGCTGTCAATTCAAGCAATTCCGCTTCAAGTAACACCTTTTCCAGCAACTTATCTACATTCAGACCTGTTTTTGCTGATATTTCCTGAGATTGATATTTACCGCCCCACTCTTCAACCAAAATATTCATGGTTGATAATTGTTCACGGATTTTATCAGCATTAGCACCCGGGCGATCCATTTTATTAAATGCGAAAATAATGGGTGCACCGGCAGCCTGTGCGTGGTTTATGGCCTCGCGGGTTTGCGGCATCACACTATCGTCAGCGGCAATAACTATAATTACAATATCTGTCACTTGAGCACCCCTGGCACGCATCGCTGTAAACGCTTCGTGACCCGGCGTATCCAGGAAAGTAATCTTACCTTTATTATCAGGAAGGGTCACTTCGTAAGCACCGATGTGCTGGGTAATACCACCTGCCTCACCGGCAATCACATTAGTTTTGCGGACAAAGTCTAGCAAGGATGTTTTACCATGGTCAACGTGACCCATGATAGTTACGATAGGAGCACGTGGCAGCAGATCTTCCGGTTCGTCCGGAGTATCCAGGTTAGCTTCTTCATCCTCAGGTTTCACGAATTCAACCTGGTAGCCAAATTCATCGGCCACAATAGTTAAAGTTTCCGCATCCAAACGTTGATTAATGGATACGAACATACCTAAACTCATACAGGTAGAGATGATCTGCGTAACCTGTACATCCATCATAGATGCCAATTCATTTGCAGTAACAAACTCCGTTACCTTCAACACTTTTGATTGCAGTTCCTGCTCTAATGCCAGTTCTTCGGCATTTGCAGCAACGTCATCACGTTTTTGACGACGGAATTTGGCACGTTGCGCAAATTTACCTGATTTACCTGCACCGCTTAAACGTGCAAGTGTTGCTTTAATCTGGTCTTGTATTTCCTTTTCCGAAGGCTCTTCTTTAGGGGTACTTGGTGCACCTCTTCTGAAATCCGGACGGTTACCACCAGCATTTTGATTCCTGTTACGGAAATCCGGCTGACGGTTCTGGTTTGGAGCGCCGTTACCTTGTTGTTGCTGGTTACCGCCTCCCTGTTGAGGGCCCCCGCCTTCTTTACGTTTTCTTTTACGCTTATGATCGGCTGCGCTATTAGCATTAGATGACGAGGCCACCGGTTGGTTACGCTTTGGCTCGTTTACAGGTAATTGTATCTTACCAACTACGTTCGGTCCGCTTAAGCGCTGTGCCCTTGCGCGAATCACTTCATTTTCCGGTTCAGCTGGCTCAGCCGACTGCTCTGCTACCGGTTTTTCAACCGCTGGCTTTACAGGTTCTTTTTCTTTTACAGGTTCCGGTTCGGCTTTAGCAACAGGTGCTTTTACCTCTTCTTTGGGTTCCGGCTTTACCTCTTCTTTAAGTTCTTTAAGCTCCGGTTCCTCTTTATCTACTACCGGTTCTTCTTTTTTCTCGGTACGATATGGTGCATTCAGATCGATCTTCCCAACCACCTTCACACCAGGAAGGCTAACATCACTACGATCTTCAGCCTTGGCAGGTTCTGACTTCGATTTCTCAACCGGAGCAGAAAAATGGCCGGTATTTTTGATCAGTATTTCTTCGTTCTCAAAATCTCTTGAACGGCGCTGCTCGGCGGGTTTCTCCGGAGTCTGAACAGGCTCCTCTTTCCTGATCTTGCCTATACTGATCTGTTTGGCCTCTTCCTTAATAATTTTGTCAGCAGCAAACTCCTTCAACAGGGTATTGTACATGTCACCGCTCAGCATAGCCATAGGCTGCTTATCGACTTTATATCCTTTCGAGGATAAAAAATCGACGATGGTACCCATCCCAATGTTGAGTTCCTTTACCGCTTTTATTAATTTAATTCCTTTGTCTTCTGACATTTAATATTACTTTCTCTGCTTAGATAAATGCAAAAATACGATTTTAATTTTGCTTATTTAGTTTATTCAAACTCAGCCTGCAGAATAGATAACACTTCTTTTACCGTTTCTTCTTCCAGATCGGTACGTTTAACCAATTCACCCACGCTTAATGCTAATACTGATTTCGCAGTATCCAAACCGATGCGTTTAAACTCGTCAAGTATCCAGCTATCTATTTCATCTGAGAATTCTTCAATATCCACGTCTTCATCCTGCTCATCCGCCTCGCGATAAACATCTATCTCATAGCCGGTTAACTTACCAGCCAGTTTTATGTTATGCCCGCCGCGACCGATGGCCAATGATACCTGGTCGGGTTTCAGGTAAACTGCTGCCGTCTTTTTCTCATCATCCAGTTTAATAGATGTGATCTTTGCCGGCGACAATGCACGCTGTATGTATAACTGTAAATTGTTCGTATAGTTTATAACGTCGATATTTTCATTTTTCAATTCGCGAACGATACCGTGGATACGCGATCCTTTCATACCTACGCAGGCGCCTACCGGATCGATACGGTCATCATAAGATTCCACAGCAACTTTCGCTCTTTCGCCTGGTTCACGCACAATTTTCTTAATCGTGATCAAACCGTCGAAAATTTCCGGTACTTCTAGTTCGAATAAACGCTGTAAAAACTCAGGCGCAGTACGCGAAATGATAATCTTCGGATTGCTGTTCATCATATCCACCTTGCTTACCACCGCTTTCACGCTATCTCCTTTTTTGAAGTAGTCGGCAGGGATCTGTTCTGATTTTGGCAGCAATAATTCGTTACCTTCATCATCCAGCACTAAGGTTTCTTTTTTCCAAACCTGGTATACCTCGCCGGTCACAATCTCACCAACACGATCTTTATATTTTTTGAAAATCTCGTCTTTTTCCAATTCCAGGATCTTCGAAACCAGCGTTTGGCGTGCAGCCAGAATAGCACGGCGGCCAAAGCTTTCCAGGGTGATCTGCTCCACAAATTCATCACCTACTTCCAGGTCCTCATCATATTTGTGGGCTTCTGCTAATTCAATCTCCAGGTCATCATCTTCAGAAAAACCATCTTCCATCACCGTACGTGTACGCCAGATCTCCAAGTCACCGTTGTCGGTGTTTACAATCACGTCACAATTCTCGTCGTTGCCATACTTCTTCCTGATCATGCTTCTGAAAACGTCTTCCAGAACACTCATCATGGTTGGGCGGTCAATGTTTTTGAAGTCTTTAAACTCCTGAAAAGACTCAATTAAA
>Ga0157374_10000181_pt1 | contig 58388 bp, 52 predicted proteins | sample M25metaG_FD_115308 | JGI IMG/M metagenome (GOLD analysis project Ga0157374, IMG submission 115308) | Miscanthus rhizosphere microbial communities from Kellogg Biological Station, Michigan, USA - M2-5 metaG | ecosystem: Host-associated > Plants > Roots > Rhizosphere > Soil | place: USA: Michigan...
ATTGAATGAGAGTGCCGGGCCCTCTCACCGCAGGCCGAAATGACATGTTTTCTAGTTAACGGTGGGAACAGCAATGGCGAGCCGGACGCCGAACAAACCTACAAATTCTAGCAGAAAAGGAGCTGCCTGCGCAGCCGTTTCAAGCTCTTAAGCTCTTAGCCTGGTCGCCCACCTTGTCATGCTCTCTGCGGACTCGGTCAGAATGGGCTCAATTGCGGGCCCTCTGAATGGAGCCTTGGGTCTTTCGTGAGAACCTTGCCTGAAGCTGAGTTTTGCGCGCCTTTCGGGCCCTCCCGACACGTTGCCCTATGTCCCTGCCGTTCAATTAATTAGATGGCGGAGGCGGGGGTTTAGTTTCAGGCGGTTTCGACTTTGAGCGCCCTAAAAAGTTAACGTTTGGCGACGGCCGCGATAGTCTACGGCCTAGCCTGGAACGATTGAGATTGCCCATCCCGCCCAGAGGGACTACTCCGGATAACAGTCCCCGGTTGGGCTTGTAGGCGGGTGGCTTGATCCATCTGCCAGGGTGTCGAACCCGGGATTCAGAATGCTTAATGTACAATCCACCCGTTCTAGGGGGGTGGCGATGCTCCGGCTTTACGCTTTCGTCCCGTTTTTCTGCTGGGTTGCCGTAGCCCAGAATGTAGCACCTGAAGTCAAGCCGTTCGTCAAGGTTGACGCGCCCGTGATTGCGCTCGAGCACGTACGCGTAATCGATGGGACCGGGGGCCCCCCACGCGAGGACCAAACCGTCGTCTTGTCGCATGGAAAGATAGAATCGGTCGCAAATTCGTCAACCGCTGGCGCTCCGGCGGCAAAGCCTGCGAAAGGGATCTACGTTCTCGACCTCCATGGCCGCACCATCATTCCCGGCCTGGTTGGAATGCACGACCACATGTTCTATCCGATGGGGAACGCGGTCTTTGGGGAAATGGCCTACAGCTTTCCTCGTCTGTACCTGGCAGGGGGAGTAACCACGATCAGAACCACCGGCTCGCTAGAGCCCTACACGGATCTGGAACTCAAAAAAGCCATTGATGCGGGTACCGTTCCTGGCCCCAAAATGCACGTCACCGGCCCTTACCTGGAGGGTCAAGGCACCTTCGCCTTGCAGCTTCATCAACTCAGCGGCCCAGACGAGACGATAAAAACGGCGAACTATTGGATGGACGAGGGCGTAGACAACTTTAAGGCGTACATGTTCATAACGCCCGCAGAGTTGTCGGCGGCGATCGCGGTTGCGCACAAACGAGGTGTAAAGGTCACCGGCCACCTATGTTCCATTGGCTTTCGCGAAGCCGCTGCGCTTGGCATCGATGATCTCGAACATGGCCTGCTGGTCGACACCGAATTTTTCCCCGAGAAAAAGCCAGGAGAATGCCCCGATGTACCTGACGACATGGTCCGATACGGCAAGCTCAAGGTGCAGTCCGGGCCTGTGCACGACATGATTCTCGATCTCATCGAGCACAAGGTCGCCCTGACTTCGACGCTGCCGGTGTTCGAAGTAGAAGTACCCGGCCGTCCACCGGTTCAGGCTCGGACTCTCAACGCACTTTCACCGGAGGCGCGCAGCCAGTTTCTTTCGAATAAGGTGCAGGTGAGCGACACGGCTCGCCTTGAGCGCGTGTATAAGACCACCGTCTCCCCAATGATCGCTGCGCTCAAGAAAGAGATGGAATTCGAGCATGAGTTCGTGCAGCAAGGGGGCTTGCTGCTCGCCGGGCTCGATCCTACTGGAATCGGAGGCGTCGTCGCCGGCTTCGGCGACCAGCGCGAGGTCGAGTTGCTGGTTGAGGCCGGTTTTACCCCCGTCGAGGCGATCCATATCGCCACTTACAACGGAGCCAAGTATCTCGGCGATCTGGGGAGTGTCGGAACGATCGAACCCGGCAAGCAAGCCGACGTGGTTGTGATTCGGGGCGACCTTTCCCAAGACATTACGGCGATTGAAAACGTGGAGATCGTATTTAAAGACGGCGTTGGATACGATTCCGCGAAACTGATCGAATCGGTGCGAGGCATGGTGGGCAGCAGGTGAGTGCCTGATTCCCACAGGCAAGAAGAAATCCACTGTTCCCAATCTTCGACCTGTAGCTCACAATCTAAGATGACCGCTTGTTCGCGGGTGCCGACGATCTACATTCGACCTCATGGCTCTGGCTTCCGATTTCGCACAAACCTTGAAGCAACAGGCAGACATCGTCCGCGTGGTGGGCGATTACGTCAGCCTGAAAAAAGCGGGGGCCCAGAACTACTCCGGCCTGTGCCCTTTTCACAAGGAGAAGACACCATCCTTCTCCGTGCATGCCACACGGCAGTTTTTCCACTGCTTCGGCTGCGGGAAGTCAGGCGACGTGTTCAAGTTCGTGCAGGAGATCGAGAACATTTCCTTTCCCGAGGCCATCCGAGTTGTTGCCCACAAGATGGGAGTAGCGCTCCCGAAGGTCACCTTCGCCAGTGAATCGGAAGCCCGGGACGCCAAACTCCGAACTGCCTTGCTGGAAATTCACGAGCGGGCTTCGTCATTCTTTCAGGAATGTCTTTGGCGTTCTGAGGGAGCAAAAGCACGCGAGTATCTCACCGGTCGCGGCCTGAACGAAGCCATCATCCGCAAATTTCGCGTGGGCTTTGCCCCGGATTCCGGATTCCTGCTTCGCGATCGGCTGAAAAACGAATTTAGCGAGGACGTGCTGCGGGAGAGCGGCTTGTTTTCCTGGAAAGAGACCCAGCCAGCGCCGGGTCGCCCGAACGACAGCTCAGCGACAACCGCTTCCATGTATTCGAAGTTCCGCAATCGGGTCATGTTCCCCATCGCAAACGACGGCGGACGCGTGATTGCCTTCACCGGACGAACCCTGTCCACCGACGAAAAAGCCGGGCCGAAATACCTGAATTCCCCAGAGACTGTCATCTACTCGAAGTCGCGCGTGCTGTTCAACCTTGATCAGGCTCGGGAAGCAATTCGGGCCCTGAATTACGCCATCCTGGTGGAAGGCCAGATGGACTGCATTTCGGTCTTCGCCGCGGGTTTTCACAACGTGATTGCCAGCTCCGGAACGGCATTCACCCAGGCCCAAGCTGCCCTGCTCGGCCGTTTCAGCAAGCAGGTTGTGGTGAACTTCGATCCGGACGCCGCCGGAGCCAAGGCCACAGAGCGCACTCTGGGCTTGCTCATTGAAGAGGAGTTCGAGACTCGCGTCCTGACGCTCGAGCAGGGCTTCGATCCTGACCTGTTTGTCCGCCGGAAGGGGAAAGAAGCCTACGCCGCAGCGCTCAGAAGTTCGCAGCGTTACTTCGACTATCTAATCGAACGGGCACGAGCACAGTTTCAGGTTCGCAGCCCGGAGGGCAAGCTGAAGGCAGTGAACTATCTTCTGCCGCATATCCAGCGCGTTCCCAGCCGGATTGTTCGCGATGAACTTGCCCTGGAAATCGCACAAAAGCTCAACGTCGATTCCGCCGTGCTCCGTCAGGAACTAAAAAGCGCTGCAACATCGCGCAAAGCCAGCGAAATCAAAGCCAACCCGCAAACCCAAGTCACCGACGCCGAGAAGTTGCTGATCCGCGCCCTGGCATCGGGGGATCAATCGGAGTCTTATAGTTCCGATCGCTCAGGAGCTGATGATCCCTTCGATCCTGCGCGGCAAGCGAAATATTTTCTTTCATCTGAGCGCCTACACATCGGCCTCAGTACCGAATCGCTCATCGACTTACTGTTGAATGCTCCGGAGGGCGCCGAGCCGATGGACTTACTCGTTTCTGACTCCGACCGAGACCTGCTCGCAGGGATTCTGCTCAAGCACGACGAAGAACTCACAGCAGACAAAGTGGATGGCGCCGCCCGTGCCTTGCGCCGTATCCAGATCAAGCGCCGCCTGGAGCAGATTCAGCGACAACTCGAGTCGATGCGTACGCTCGATGGCGCCCAGATCAAGCTCCTGATGGACGAAAAGGTCAGACTTAAGAAGATCCTGATGACGGGCGCGGCCGGCGAGAACGATACTTCCGCAGCAGATTAGTCGCGCAGCTCGAAAGCCTGCTGTCCTGGTGGGCCCACCTGGATTCGAACCAGGAACCAACAGATTATGAGTCTGCTGCTCTAACCGTTGAGCTATGGGCCCGCCCTTGTCAATTCAACATTGTACCGTCGGCTTTCGCATTCTAGCCTCGAATTGCAATGTTGTGACATACGTCTGTTGGGGGATAAGTCTATTGAAGCAGTCTAGAGGTACACTCCAATAGTTGCGAGCAGAAGCCAATAGAGGCTTTCGACACACCATGAGGGAGCACTAAGGACGTGATCGGCGTCCATGAAACTTCTGAAGGCGTGACCTTCACCGTCAAAGTCCAGCCGCGGGCACGCCGCAATGCCGTGATCGGCGCGCTCGGAGACGACCTGAAAATCAGCCTCACTGCTCCTCCGCTGGACGGCCGGGCCAATGAAGCCTGCATTGAGTTTTTCTCACAGGCACTGCGCGTTCCCAAGTCGGCGGTGGCCATCGTCTCCGGGCAGACCAATCGCCGCAAACTCGTCCGCGTGACCGGAATCACAGCCACGCAACTGCGCCAAAGGCTACAAGTCTAGTCATGCCAATAGGGTCAACCCCCAAGAAGGCCGCCAGCGAGATTCGAGCCGAGCTCAAGCGCGGCGGCTCCCCAGAGCACGCACGAGGCGTGCAGTGGTTCTTCAAAGAACACGTCAAATCCCACGGCTGGTACACGGATGACCTGCGGGCCTTGGCACGCAAAACGCGGCGCCAAATCCTCGATGAGCATGGACTCGAATTCCTGGTTCAAGTCGCCGATAAGTTGTTCACCGGGCGTGTTCTCGAAGAGAAGGTTTTCGGGGTTCTCCTGCTCGAGAATCTCCCTAGCCAGCTCCACGCCAGCCACTTCGATCTTCTTGAATCTTGGATTGCCCGCATCAGCTGTTGGGCTGACCATGATGCGTTAGTCCATTACCTCATCGCTCCCATGGTTGCGGCGGACCGGCGTCGAAGGAAGCGGGTATTCGCCTGGGCGAAGTCTGCTGACCGGTGGCATCGCCGAGCCGCTTCGGTCGCGCTCATTCAGGGCCGCCGACAACGGGAATTCTTTCCTGACACGATTCTGCTTGCCAACCTCCTTGTGACCGACAAGGATGAAATGGTCCAGAAAGGTCTCGGCTGGCTCTTGCGCGTGAGTGCCAAGGCCGACTCGGAATTGACGATTCCCTACCTGATGAGCATCCGCGAACGCGCACCTCGGCTTGTGCTGAGAACGGCCACGGAAACGCTGACGCCGGTCGAGAGAGAACGAATACTCGCCAAGCGGGTAAAATAATGGCCCATGGATCTCGCTGCCATTCAGTCTGCCCTTCGTGACCGCAACATTGACGCCTGGCTTTTCTTCGACCACCACCATCGCGATCCGATTGCGTACCGGTTGCTTGGCCTTCCGGAGCATCTCATGGTCACGCGCCGCTGGTACTACCTGGTGCCGGCGCAGGGTGAGCCGCAAAAGCTCGTGCATAAGATCGAGGCCGGACACCTCGACAGCCTCCCTGGAAAAAAGCGGACTTATTCGGCATGGCAAGAGCTATTGGAAGGCCTCACACAGATGCTCTCGCCCTGTCGGGCAATCGCCATGCAGTATGCCCCCGGCAACGGGGTATTCACTATCTCTCTCGTCGATGCCGGCACCGCGGAACTGATCCGTGGACTAGGGAAGAACATTGTGAGTTCCGGCGATTTGGTAGCCAAGTTTGAAGCAACATGGACCGACCAGCAGATTCAGCAGCATTACGCCGCTCGTGATGCGGTGGACGCGATCACCGCGGCTGCGTTCAAAGAAATCGGGCGCCGGGTACGCAATGGTGGCACGAACGAATACGAAATTCAGCAGTGGATCCTCGAAGCATTCCGCCGCGAGAACCTCATAGCGGCCGATCCGCCGGTGGTGGCGGTCAACGCCAACAGCGGCAATCCTCACTATGGACCGGATGCCGCCACCTGCGCTCCCATTCGCGAAGGCGACTTCGTGCTACTCGACATTTGGGCAAAGAAGAACACGCCGAGCGCCGTCTACTACGACATTACCTGGACCGTATTCGTGGGCCCGAGCCCTTCCGACCGCATGCAAGAAATCTTTCGCATCGTCCGAGAAGGCCGCGACGCGGGAATTCGGTTCGTAAAGGAATCGATCGCTTCCGGTAAGCAGATTTGCGGCTGGGAAGTAGATGATCCCGTTCGTCAAAGCATCACCAGCGCCGGGTATGGGCAATACTTCGTACATCGCACCGGGCATTCCATTGGCACCGAAGTACATGCTAACGGCGCCAATATGGATAATCTCGAAGTTCGCGACGAGCGCCGCATTCAGCCGAATAGCTGCTTTTCAATCGAACCTGGTGTGTACCTGCCCGAATTCGGTGTGCGCAGCGAGGTCAACATGCTCGTACGCAGCATCGGGGCGGAAGTAACTGGTAGAATGCAAACGGAGCTGGTCATCATCTGAGATCGCGCTCTGGGCAGCACTCGGCATCTACTTCTATTCCATGGCAGACTCACCCGTAAGACGAGAGGCAATCGCAACTCCTTCTCCCCAGACATCAACCATGGCTGTGCTTGCGCCCGCCGTCGGCTGGCTTATCCCCGGCGCCGGGCACTTGATTCAAAAACGATGGATTCGCGGCCTGCTTATCATGACGTCGGTCGTGGCCATGTTCGTGCTCGGCCTGCTCATGGACGGCCGGGTCTACAAACCAAACGGTGGGGATATTCTCGACATCCTCGGTTTCATCGGCGACTTGGGGGCTGGAGGCATGTACATCGTGAGCCGCGCGCTCGAGCTGGGGCACACGGTGGTGGCCCATGCTACCGCCGATTACGGGACCAAGTTCATTATCGCTGCCGGTTTGCTGAATTTCATGAGCGTGGCCGATGCCTACCATATCGCAATTGGGAAGAAGGCCTGATGGAAATCTCTCACTTCAACGCCGCCTTGATCTTCTCTACGTTTGCCTCCATCGTCTTCGGGATTACCCAACGGAACACCACGCGCGAGATGGTGACGCACGGTCTTCAGTGCTTCGCCATCTTCCTCGGCGGCTTGGTCGCGGCCGGCTGGGTGATGTGGCTGCTAAGGCACTAAGAATTCAGCTTTTCGCGTTAGGCTGCTGACGGGCTTCTTTTTACCCTTCCCACACAAACGCATCGAACACGCGCTTGGACTCGAAACCCAGTCGCTTGTAGAGTTCGACCGCTGGGCTGTTCGCCTCGGTCACGGTCAGGGACAAGGCAGAGAACTTACGCTGAGTAAGGTTCCGGGCGCTCGCTGCAAGCAGGGCCTTCCCCAACCCAAAACCGCGGTACTCGGGCGTAACGCAGACCTGGGTCACATGCCCGGTGTCGTATCGGACCCTGGAACACAGGATGACGCCCGCCAGACTGTGAGTTCTCTTATGTACCGCCACAAAAGAGGATTCCGGATCAAATGTCCCGCACCCGGGAAATCGGATAATGTTGTTCAGAAACCGCAAAGAGCCGCTCAACGTGCGGTACTGATCGTTAATCTCTGAATCCACGTGACTGCGGTATGCCGTGGTAATCACGGAAGCGGCGTGTTGGTAGTCCTGCTCGGTCCACCGCCGGAGCTCGATCTCCGGTGTGAGCACCTTTTCGACGATGCGCGCTCCTGCTAGAGGCAAAGCCATGAAGAGGCGGGCATGCTGGCTGAACCCCTGCGAAATGAACGGCTGCGAGGCCACTCCGGTGTCGTGGGCCAGTAATTGCGCTTCGATTCGGTGGATTCCGGGAGACTGCTGCAGCGTCTCGATCACGTGCGTAAGCAGGCGGGCCTCGACCTGTTGGCGGCTAAGCCCGTTTTCTCCCTGGTTGACGAAAAGGTCGCCAATTACACCCTTATTGCTCTCATAGACAAAGAACGAGTACCCAAACACTTTCCCGCGCGAAACCGCCGCGTATCCGGGCAGGAACTTCGCATCCATGTAGCGCAGAATCATCTCAGCCGAACCGCTATAGTCCCAGCAGAGCAGGTCGCCCCATAGCTTGATCTCGTCCTCCAGCAAAGGACGTAGATCGGCCGAAGAAAAGTGTCTGAGGTCGAGGACTTCCACGTTGCTCCCGGGATCCCGCCGCAGCGGCGGCAATCCTGAGTGTAGTGGCAGGGTTGGACGCAATCAAACTGCCGGAACAAGAAACCTAACTTCCAACTCGCAATGGCCCGGAGGCATCTACTGAGCGAATTGTGTGTCGGCCTCGTGGCCTGTAGAATAGGAATGTCTCGCGGATTGTAGGCTGTCCAGGTATGAGCAGCAACGGAAATGGTGTGTTCCACATTGGCGATCGGGTCGTGTACCCCAATCACGGTGTAGGAATCATCGAGCAGATCGGCAGCCGCAACACGGGCACCCAGTCCGAACGCTATTACCTGCTTAATATCAAATCCAGCAACTTGAAGGTAACTGTCCCTTTTCACAGTGTGGAAGCTGTCGGTCTGCGTCCGGTTGTGAAAAATGGAGAGATCAAGAAGATCCTTGAGTTCCTTTCCGACGGCGAAGGGGGCAGCGACGCAGACTGGAAAGACCGCTTCAAAGAGAACTCGGACCGTATGCGCACCGGTTCGTTGCTCGAAGTGGCAGCCGTTCTTAAGAATCTCCTCCTGCTGCGGGAATCGAAGAGCTTGTCGTTTCGTGAGAAGAAGATGCTCGAGCGGGCCCGCTACTTACTGGTGAGCGAAATGGCGTTGGCGCGCAACTGCGAGGAATCCCACATAGAAGTCTTGCTCACCGAAACACTCGCCAAGAACAAACTGAAGTTCCCCGAAGCCGGGGAGTTCGAAGTCTAGAATTCCTGCCCCGTTCCCGCCCGTCAGCTAGTCCCGTGCCCGAAAGCACTCCCGCCCTTCTTTGCAACGCTTGGGATGGGCGATGTGATCATCCGGCCCGGCAGAGCCCATGGTGTCAAGGCACCAATAGACCGCGGTCGTAGATTCGCCGTTCTCCCAGAATGTTGGGCTCCCGATAAAGGTCCCATACGAGGTCTTGGTGCGCAGGCGGCGGCAAATTCCCGATCCCTGCTGGATGATGTTGAAACCGTTCATGCTGCAACTCCTTCCGCCTTCAGACCGGCCGCGCGCAAAATCGTGCGCCGGATGATCGCCTCGAAGATCGGAATCTTATAGGCGTTCTTCTCAAGCGGCGTGGCATTGGCCATGGCGGCTTCGGCCGCACTTCGGGCCGAGTGCTCGGTGATCTCAGAATTGTTGAGCTTGGCTTCGGCCGCGTGGGCGCGATAAGGGTACGGAGCAGCTCCCCCCAGCACCACCCGCGCCTTGCTGCAACGCGCGCCTTGCATGGTAAGCGCGACGGCTACGTCGGCAATCGGCCAGTCGAACGATTCCTTCTCACCTTGCTTGTAGTACGCGGTGAGGGCTTCTTCTGAAGGCACAATGATGGCGGTGATCAGTTCGCCGGGTCTCAGAATGTTCTCGCGCCTGACGTCGCGATCGGGGCTGATGAAGAATTCTTCTAACCCGAGTTCCCTCGTCCCTTCCTTGGCCGTGATCTCCAGGCGCGCATTGAGCGCCACGAGCGGTACGGCCATTCCGGAAGGATGAATAATCGCGCACACGCGATTGTCGAAGATGGCGTGGTAATCGTTCTCACCGTCCTGGGCAAAGCAGTGCGTGCCACCCTTTTTCCGGCAATGAAAGTCTTCCGAACGGAAGTACCAGCACCGCGGCCGTTGCACCAGATTGCCACCGACGGTGGCCATGTTGCGTATCTGCGGTGTGGCTATTCTCGAGGCTGCTTCCGACAAAGCCCTGTACTTCTTTTCCATCCCTGGGTGCTCTTCGATCTGGGTCAGGGTAACCAGGGGCCCGATGCGCAGGCTCTTGTCATCTTCCCTGATCTGATCGAGCCCGCTGATTTGGCGGATATTCACCAGGCGCGAGGGGCGTACGAGGCCATCTTTCATCAGGTCGAGCAGATCGACGCCGCCAGCCTTGAAGGCGGCGCCATCGGTTACCGACGCGAGCGCCTCATCCACACTGCTTGCATTGACCCATACAAAGCGGTTCATGCGGTCATCCCTTTCACTTTGCCGAGCGCGGCGAGCATCGTCGCCGGACGCATGGGCAGTTGCCGCACACGAACGCCGGTTGCATTGTAGACTGCGTTCGCCACCGCGGCTGCCGTCGGGATCTTCGACGGTTCGCCGATACCGCCAGCGTCGGTCGAAGAGAGTCCCAGGATGTTCTCAATTACGTGCACTTGGATCTCTGGCGTCTCGCGTGATCCGAGAATCTTGTACTGCTCCAGGTTCGGATTCAGCACATAGCCGTAGTTACGGTCGATTATGCGGTCTTCGTAGAGCGCATAGGAAACCCCCTGCAACACCCCGCCGTTAATCTGGTTTTCGAGCAGCAGTGGGTTCATCGGACGTCCGCAGTCGTGAATTGCCCAAACTTTTTCGACCTTGATCGCACCCGTCTCGGTATCGACTGCAACCTGCGCAAACTGAACGCCCCCATAGGTGATAAACCGTTCGTGACCACCAGCTTCCTTGTAATCGTCGGGACGCTGGGCACGGGCCGAGATCTCTTCGGTCTTCATCCGGCCGGCGGCCTGCTTGAACGTCAGCAACTTGGAAGGGTCGCTCTTGGCCACGACCTTGCCATCTCTCATGTCCAGGTCTTTCGCGCTCACCTGCAAGGCCGGAGCGATGTCCTCCAAGAACAGCTGCCTGGCCCTGTAAGCAGCGTTGCGCGCGGCGGGAGTGATCGAATTTGTGGTCTGGCTTCCCCCCGACGATGGCCCCTGCGGGAAGCTCGTATCCCCGATCTTCATCGTGATGTCGCGCGGCTCAAGCCCGAGCTCTTCGGCCACTACCTGCGCCAAAATGGTCCGGATTCCTCCACCGATGTCCTGCACCGATGACATCAATTCCACCGACCCATCGCGTCCGATCCGCACCTCGGCATGCGAATCGGTGTCGCCGATTCGGTACCACACCGACTGCGCCACCCCCAGGCCGCGCTTCACCGGCCCGGCATCCGCCCCCGGCTTGTGCCGCTCGGACCAGCCGCAAAGCTGCGCCCCGATCCTACGTTCCTCGCGGCGTGCGGGATGTTCATCGTTTTTGTCGCGAAATTCCAACGGATCAATCCCTAGCTTTTCCGCCAGCTCGTCGATTGCCTGTTCGAGCGCGAATGCACCTTGAGGATGTCCGGGGGCGCGCATGGCCGCCGCAGGACCGGCATTGGTGAAGACATCGTATTCCTCGGTATGCACGTTGGCGCACTTGTACATATTCTGGGTCGGGCCGGCCGCGCCCGCCCCGGTACCCACGCCGGCCGTTCCGTAGCTCACCAGTTGCATAGCCGTGAGGGTGCCATCTGTTTTCGCGCCGATCTTCAGGTGCACGCGCGAATCGGGTCGATTGCCCGACGACAGCTGCTCCTGTTTGCGGGTGAGCATCATCTTCACTGGCGCACCCGTCTGCTTTGACAGGGAAGTCGCGACTACCCCGAAATTTCCGGCGCCAAACTTCGCCCCAAAGCCGCCCCCCATGAACTCCGTAATGACCCGCACTCGGCCTTTCGGAATTCCGAACACCTCCGCGAGCTCATCGCGTACCGTCGGCGTGCCCTGAGTGGAGGCATAGACGGTCAGCATCTCAGGCTTCCAGTCGGCAACGACACCGTGGGTTTCAAGCGAGCAATGGGTTTGTACCTGGGTTCTGTAATCGCCTTCGACGGTAACTTCGGCCTCGGCAAAGCCTTTTTCCACGCTGCCTTTTCCTCCGCGCGGACCAACCGCCGGCCCCCGCAGGTTCCCTTTTTGCGGAACGTCGTCATCCCCTCCGCCACCACCGGCCGTGGCTCCCATGGCTGCGGCGGCAGGATAAACTGCCGGCGAATCGGGACGCCTCGCGTCTTCGACGCTCGTCACAAACGGCAGCTGCTCGTAGTCGATCTCTACTAGTTTCACGGCCTCCTCGGCAGCTGCCTGAGAAGTCGCCGCAACGCCTCCGATTGGCTGCCCAGCAAAGCGCACAATCGGATACCTGGAAGGCATTTCTTTTGACTTGTCCTTCACCTCAGCCTGATCGCTGATGTGCTTGAGGATGTAGACGCCCTTCACCCCTGGATAGGCTTTCGCCTTGCTGAGATCAATCGCGCGAATGCGCGCATGGGGCATGGTCGAGGTGATCATGGCGCCGTAAAGCATTCCCGGCAGGTAGACATCGGCGGTGTAGCGCGCTCTCCCTGTAGTCTTCAGTGCACCATCGACACGGGGGATGCGCTTGCCGATCAACCTTAATTCATCATTCGTGGGCAATTGCGCCGGCTCATTGGCCGGGACAATGCGGGTCACTTCCGTCAGTGCATCTTGCTCGACGGCCGCTGACGCGATCCCGGCTTGCAATTTCACCTTCCGGGGGGCCGCGGTCTTTGGAGCGGCTGGGTGCACCGGCTGATCGTGACTCGCCTGTACGGGTTTCGCTTCGCCCTTGGTGGCGCCTTTGACGTCTTTGCTCTGCTGGCTTTGGGTTTGTTCCTGAACCGGCATGGTTAGGCCTCTTTAACTCTAACTCTGGGAAGCGGCGCGCACCGCTTCGAAAACCTTGGGATAGGTGGCACAACGGCATAGGTTCCCGCTGATCGCCGTTTTCACATCCTCGGGGCTTGGCTTGGGGTTTCGGTCTAGCAGGGCTACACAACTCATCAACATTCCGGACGTGCAGAATCCGCACTGCAGGGCATCGTGTTCGATGAAAGCGGCCTGCACCGGATGCAAGTCCTCCCCGTGCGCCAAACCCTCAATGGTCGTAACCTTTCGATTGCCGACATCGACGGCCAGCGTCATGCACGAACACACCGGGGTCTTATCCAGCATGACCGTGCAAGCCGAGCACGAACCGCGGTCGCATACGACTTTCGTTCCAGTGAGATGCAACTCGTCGCGCAGGGCCTCAGCCAAAGTCGTTCGCGGCTCCACATTTACCGCGCGTACTTCACCGTTAACCCGCAGGTTCAGAGAAACCTTGCCGGGACCGACGGTGCTCGGCTGCGCTTGGGATTGGGCGTCAGGCACTCCGCTGAGCATCTCCGCTCCGGCAACGCTCGCCGAAACCAGGCCTGCTGATTTCAAGAATGTTCGCCGGGTGGTGCCACGTTTCTGTTGATCGTTATTCAGGGAAGGATTCGGATCGGAGCCGGGGGTTAGCTTCTCAGACATGCAATGCTCCTGCGGCAAAATTCTACCACCGTAAAAAGGTACGTGTTTTCGACCGCTAAGGTCTTAGCAGCACAGAATTCGGTCTCGAATCCGGAAAGACCAGCAGCACCGAGTGGCAACAGCATCCTAATGCTTTCCATTCCCGTTCTGCGCGCTTTCCCCAAGCCAAGTGCCAATCGGCTTCAGCGATTCCACGTGATCGAAGATGATCTTCATGCCCGCGGTGAGCGGCACAGCCAGCAACAGTCCCATGGCCCCCCACAACCAGGCCCAGAACAACAAAGCGATGGTCACCGCCAAAGGATTCAACTGCAGACGCTTCCCCAGAATCTTCGGATAGAGCAGGTTCATCGCGATCAGGTGGGAGGCAATAACGGTCAACCATACCCAGCCCGCTTCGGCTACGGTGAGGTTTCCAATCCCCAGAAACAACGGTGGCAACGCAGCCAGGATCACCCCCAGGTACGGCACCAGACTCAGGAATCCGCTTACGAATCCCGCGAAATAGAAGAAGGGCACGTGCAAAAGCGCAAACACAACTGTGCTTACCCCACCAATGATCAAACCAATCACCACGTTCCCCACCATGAAGCTGCGCACCATTCCCGCAATTTGGCCAAGGGCCGTGTGGGCGTCGTGGCGATATTCGAGCGGGAACAATCCTACGGTTGCTGTGCGTGCATGTTCCTGCCAGGTGAGCATGAAGAATGCCAGGAACGGAATGAAAGAAGCAGCCAGCAGTGCTTCGGTGACCGACCCAAACCCGCGGCTCAGTAGCTCGGTGAAGCTTTGTGTCTGCTGCACTTTGATCGTTCCCTTATCTGCGGTTGGGTTGAGTACCTCCAGTTTCTGCGTCGTGCGCGCCAGCTTGGCCAGGTCCTGACGGATCCTGGTTGCATATTTGGGTAATTCCTCAATCAGATTTGACGCCTGATTGACACCGTAGTAGGTGACGGCGCCGATCGCAGCCAACAGGAGGAACACGGCAATGCCCGCAGCCACGGAGCGGGGGAGATTCAATCGCGCGAAGAAATCAGCAATCGGCGCAAGCACGAAAGCAATCAGGATCGAGATCAACAGAACCACCAGGATCTCTTCGGTGAAATAGCAGATTGTGAAAATCGCTCCCAGGCCTAGAACGGTAAACGTCCATCCTTTGCCGTGGACGCGCTGTTTGGCAACTGCCACCTCCGGCGGCGGTAGTTTCGCATCGACCGCCTGCGGACCCGGTCGGTCTTCTCCAAGGTTTGTGACGGCTTGCCCCATCAGTCTTTGCGATCGTCATCCTTTCGCGTTTTTTTGCAAGGTGGGGGAACTCACTCCCCATATAATGCACGCCATGGACCCCACGGGCGGCCCGCAACTCCGGCCAAGAGTCTTGGGCTTAGATGTTGGTTCTCGCACGATCGGTGTGGCGGTTTCTGATCCGCTCTGGATCACGGCCCAGGGACTTGAGACCATCCGCCGCCAAAACAAGCGCAAGGACTTCGGAAAGCTCGCGGACGTGATCGTTGAGTACCAAATCGCTGAAATCGTGGTCGGCTACCCCCTGCGCCTGAGCGGGGCTGAAGGAACTCAGTCGGAGAAAATGCAGGTTTTCGCCGAGGAACTTCGCAAGCATTTCAAGCTGCCGGTACACCTGTGGGACGAGCGGCTCACCTCCAGCCAGGCCCACCGGGTGCTAAAGGAAGCCGAAATCTCGATCGAAAAACGCGGCCAGGCTGTCGACCGCATGGCAGCCATGCTCATTCTGCAAAGCTGGATGGAGGCCCGCAGCCACCTAGGTCCAGTTCCCCCGGACGGCCGGTTCTAGCGCACGCACGCCTACTCTTCCGGCCATTGCGATCGTAATCCTTTGGTAAACCGGCCTCTACGCCCGTCTCCTCTAAACTAGCGAGAGTGCGCAAGCTCTTCGCCATCCTTTTTTTTCTGCTGCTCGCCATCGCCGGATGGCTAGGATTCAACCTCTACGTCCCGGTCAAACCTCCCGGCCAGACCTTTGTCCTGCTCCGCCCGGGGTATTCCACCCGCCGGATCGCCCGAGAACTCAAGAACGCTGGCGTCATCCGCAGCTTCGACGCATTCGTGGTCTGGCACGCGTTTCACAAAAAGCCCTCGCTTAAAGCCGGGGAGTATCTATTCGAGCACGACGCCAGCATCAGGGACATTCATTCCCGCCTGGCACGCGGTGAGGTTTACGTCCACACGGTTGTGATCCCCGAAGGCTTCAACATGTTCGACATCGCCAACGCAGTCCAAGCCGCGGGGCTCGGTTCGGCAGCAGATTTTCTCGAAACCGCAAAGAGCGATACAAATCTCATCTCCGACCTTGCGCCAGAAGCGACTTCGCTCGAGGGTTATCTATTCCCCAACACCTACAACTTCACCCGCACCCAAACCATGCGGGAGAAGGCAGCCGAGATGGTGAAGCAGTTCCGTCAAGTGGCGGCGCAAATTGGCCTGACGAGCGACATCCAGCAGACGGTCACGCTGGCCTCGATTATCGAGAAAGAAACCGGAGTCGCGGATGAGCGCCCGCAGGTTGCCAGCGTTTATAGGAACCGCCTGGACAAGCGCATCCCCCTGCAGGCGGATCAAAGCGTCATCTACGCAGAACTACTCTCTGGAACTTACGGCAGCGCGCTGCATCATAATGATATGCAATTCGATTCAGGCTACAATACTTACCGCCATACTGGGCTGCCCCCGGGTCCAATCGCAAATCCTGGGCGAAGTTCGCTCGAAGCCGCTCTTCATCCGGCGCAAACCAAATACTTTTATTTTGTCGCAGACGGAAACGGGCACCATCGGTTTGCCGCTACTCTTGAGGAGCACAACGAGAACGTCGCTGCCTTTCGGCGTGCGCTCGCTCACCGCTAGACTCCCTTTAACCACAACGTCTTACGTGGAAAAAGGAAGAATTTTTCGAGCCGATCCAGCGAGAAACGTGTTTGTTCTTTTATACTGAATTACATACTCTCGAAGCAGAATGGTATTGAAACGGCGCATTTCAGCAGTCCTTCTCGTTCTGGCCACCCTTCCGGTAAGCGGGTGTTTGTTCCATACGCACAGAGTTGCGAGGACCTACGACCCTAACGCTCTGAAGACCGCCAGCAAGCCCGAATTGATCACATACATTAACCACCAGGCTGAGAAGATCCAGACCATGCAGGCCACGGTGGACATCGACACCTCGGTGGGGGGCGAGAAAAAGGGCAAGATCACCGAGTACAAAGAGATCCGTGGCTTCGTCCTGGCACGCAAACCCGCCATGCTGCGCATGGAAGGCCTCATGCCTATCGTCCGCACCCGCGCCTTCGACATGGTCAGCGACGGCAAGCAGTTCAAGGTTTGGATTCCGCCCAAGAACCGGTTTGTGGTCGGGCAAAACGACATCGTCAACTCGAACCCCCAACAGCCGCTCGAGAACCTTCGTCCGCAGGTCATCTATGACGCATTGCTCCTGCGCGAACTGGATCCCCAGAAAGAAATCGCGGTGCTCGAGGACGGGAAGGAAACCGTCAGCGGCGAGAAGGGAAAAAAGTACGAACAGCCTTCGTATGAACTCGACGTCATTCGCGGCCAGGGAATGGACAGTTGGCTCAACCGCAAGATCGTCTTCAACCGTGAAACGCTGCTCCCGGACAGGCAGCTGATCTATGACCAGTCGGGCAAACTAGTGACCGACGCCCGTTACAGCGAGTACAAGGACTACGATGGCGTGAAGTTCCCCACGAAGATTGAGATCAAACGGCCCGAGGAAGAGTACGACATTACTCTGAACGTGGTGAAACTCGACATGAACAAGCCGCTCAACGACAACACCTTTGTCCTCGACCAGCCACCCGGGGTTCAGGTCATTCACCTCGACCACAACCCTGCTCCAACGAATGGCGGAGGAACGCGGTAGAGTAGTAGCGGGGCCGCCGTTGTGGTCGTTGGTTGAGCGTGGAAGCCTCCCGGCTCGCCGCTCATAGCGCACAAACTCCTATGATGAACAAAATGATCGTCTCTAACCTGGCGCACCGTCCGGTACGCTCCGCGATTAGCATCATTGCGATCGGCATTGAGGTCACGCTCATTCTGCTCATCGTTGGCTTCTCGCTGGGGATGCTGAACGACTCACGTTCGCGTCAGGCGGGCATTGGTGCTGACGTGATCGTCCTGCCGCCTGGGTCATCGAACCTGGTTGCGGTCACAGGCGCCCCGATGCCGGTAAAAATCGGGGAATTGATCGCCAAACTGCCCCATGTAGCCGTGGTCGCGCCCGTCTATATCCAGATCTCAACCGGCCGCGGGCACCTGCAGAATCTGTATGGAATCGACCTTCCCACCTATGAGGGGCTTCATCCGTTCCGTTACCTCTCGGGGGGGCCTTTTGAAACTCCTGACGACTTGATCGTTGACGACATCTACGCCAATGGCAATCACGTCAAAGTCGGCGACAAGGTCGACCTGCTGAACCAGAACTTTCGTATTGCTGGGATTGTGGCCCACGGCCAGGGCGCACGCATTTTCCTGGAACTCGGGAAACTGCAGGAGCTCAATGGAGGGCAGGGCAAGTCGTCGGCCTTCTATGTGAAGGCTGATAACCCGGCGAATGCCGAAACCGTCGTACAGGAGATTAAGAACATCCCGCACATGGATACCTACGGGGTGCATTCGATGAGCGAGTATTTGTCCATGCTCACCCCCGACAATATCCCGATGCTGTCGACTTTCATCCGCATCGTCATCGGAATCTCCGTCACGATCGGCTTTATCGTCATCTTCCAGGCAATGTATGCCGCCGTCATGGAACGTACCCGCGAGATCGGGATCCTGAAATCCCTTGGCGCTTCGAAGTTCTATATTGTCAGTGCGATCCTGCGGGAAACGACGGTTCTGTCGATCGGCGGAATCATCGTCGGCTTCCTGATCAGCTTGGCTGCGCGAGTCGTCATCCAGAGTCGAACGACGCTTCCCGTTGACATCACATCCGGTTGGATTGTGCGCGCCATTGTGATCGCAATCGTGGGTTCGTTGCTGGGCGCAATCTATCCGGCTTTGAAAGCGGCACAAAAAGATCCGATCGATGCGCTAGCTTACGAGTAGTTACAGGGCATGGGCTGACGTTGCCACCTGCCGCTCGCGTTTGCCGAGCACCAATCCGGCGGCGGTGTAGTAGGCAGCAATTACGAAATAGAAATATCCCGCCATCCCCACCCAGCGCAGAGGCAGCAGCCAGGCCAATGACGCCGATATCAGCCCCACCGCAACCATCGCGCTATGGTCGATCAAGCTGCGCTGGGTCCTGATCCTCTCCAGGCTGGTTAATACCAGCTCCTCGCGCTTTCTCCAGGCATGAACATAGAGCAGTGCGAAGACCAAAAATACCGCCGCATAGCCGCAGCCATAGATTACAAACAGGATGCGCGCGTCCCCGGCCTCAATCCGCCCGCCTCCCCGGAGGGTGATGTTAAAGAGGAATTTCAGCGGATACACATAAAACAGCACGAAGAACAGCAGAGCGCAGTTCAGAAAGTTCGCCCATGGCGTCTGAAGTCCATATCGCCGGAAAAACCGGTAATGATGGCTCCATATGTGTGCCAGCAGGGCGAAACAAACTGCGAAGGCAGTAAATCCGCGCATGGTCTCGAGCAGGTCGCCGAAGTTCTTGGGCACTTCGAGCGACACGACAAGCAGAGTCACGGCGAAGGCGAAAACCGCGTCCGAAAAACCTTCGAGCCTCGTGATCTCGCCGCCCCGCCAGCGGAACCCCTTCTCGCCAGGCATTACCCCAACCAAACCTTCGCGAATCATGCTCATCCGCCCATGCTAGATGTTGTGAGCGACGAGAATACCCGAATTCTCCCGCCGAGCGGTAGAGAAAAGCGATGGCGGCTCGCTTGGGGGCTCAGAGCCTCACGATGTTAGAAGATCATGCTTTCAGGGGTTCTCCCACACGGTGGCTCGCCTGGAACTGCATTTTCCCGTTCTTCGCATCGACCACCACGTGATCTCCGTGCAAGACCTCGCCGTCGAGGATCTGCAACGCCAAGGGATCCTGAACCAGCTTCTGGATCGCGCGTTTGAGTGGCCGCGCGCCAAAATTTGGATCGAAGCCTTCGCTGAACAAAAGGTCCTTAGCGGCGTCCGAGAGTTCAATGGAGATCTTCCGATCGGCCAGCAGGCGCCTGAGGTCCTCAAGCCGCAAGTCGATTATTTTCACCAACTGCTCTCTGCCGAGCGGAATGAACACGATAATGTCATCGACTCGATTCAGGAACTCCGGCTTGAAGTGGCCGTGCAAAGCTTCCATCACCAGCCGGCTGGCTCGAGCAAAGTCATCGGCGCTGCGCATGTTCTCTGCTTGCAGGTACGTCGAGCCGATGTTGGAGGTCATGATGATGATCGTGTTCTTGAAATCCACAACCCGGCCCTGGCCGTCGGTCAGCCGGCCATCATCCATGATCTGCAATAGGATGTTGAACACATCCTGATGCGCCTTCTCGATCTCGTCGAATAAGATGACCGCGTAGGGGCGGCGGCGCACCTGTTCTGTCAGCTGGCCGCCTTCTTCATAGCCCACATAGCCCGGAGGCGCCCCGATCAGACGCGACACTGCGTGCCTTTCCATGTACTCGGACATATCAATCCGCACCAGGGCATGCTCGTCGTCGAAAAGGAACTCGGCGAGAGCCCGCGCTAGTTCGGTCTTGCCAACGCCTGTCGGGCCGAGGAAGATGAACGAGCCAATCGGCCGCTTAGGATCACTCAAGCCGGCGCGAGACCGGCGAATCGCGTTCGAGACTCGCTCGAGCGCGACGTCTTGACCAACAACCCTCTGGCGCAGGCGATCTTCCATCGTGACCAGCTTCTTAACCTCACCCTCCAGCATCTTTGCGACTGGAATGCCGGTCCACTTGGACACGATCTTTGCCACGTCTTCTTCATCCACCTCTTCCTTCAACATGCGCTCGCCGCCGGAGTGCTCAATCTGTGCCGTAATGTTGGCCAGCTCCTGTTCCGCCTGACGAATCACGCCGTAACGGATCTCCGCAACGCGCTGCAGGTTCCCCCGCCGCTCCTCGTTCTGCTCCTCGATCTTGAGCTGCTCGATCCGCTCCTTCAGCTGGCGCGAACGCGCAATCAGCTCCTTCTCCTTTTGCCATCTGGCTTTCAAAGCGTTGGATCGTTCGCGGATTCCAGCCAGTTCCTTCTCAACACTGGCCAGGCGTTCCCGAGAATTGGGATCCTTTTCCTTCTTTAGCGCCTGCTTTTCGATTTCAAGCTGCGTGGCGCGCCTTTCCAGCTGGTCGATCTCGGTTGGCATGGAATCGATCTGAATGCGCAGCGACGCGGCCGCCTCGTCGATAAGATCGATGGCTTTGTCGGGAAGAAAGCGGTCCGAGATATAACGGTGGGAGAGCGTAGCAGCCGCAACGATGGCCGAATCCTTGATGCGAACGCCATGATGAACCTCGTAGCGTTCCTTCAAACCCCGGAGAATCGCGATGGTGTCTTCGACATTGGGCTCGCCGACGAAGACGACTTGGAAACGACGCTCGAGCGCAGCATCTTTTTCGATGTGCTTGCGGTACTCGTTGAGCGTGGTCGCGCCGATCGCCCGCAGCTCGCCACGGGCGAGCGCCGGCTTCAGCATGTTGGAGGCATCGATTGCGCCTTCCGCAGCTCCCGCACCGACTAGCGTATGCAGCTCGTCGATAAACAGAACGATCTGCCCCTGAGAGTCCTCGATTTCCTTTAGCACCGCTTTCAAGCGGTCTTCGAACTCGCCCCGGTACTTGGCGCCTGCGAGCATCGAACCCAGATCCAGCGCAACCACCCGCTTGTTCTTTAAGATCTCCGGAACGTCGCCGGAGATGATTCTCTGCGCAAGACCTTCCACGATCGCGGTCTTACCAACTCCAGGTTCGCCAATAAGCACCGGATTGTTTTTGGTGCGGCGGGATAGCACCTGAACCACACGCCGGATCTCCTCGTCGCGGCCAATCACGGGATCGAGCTTGCCGCGCCGCGCAAGTTCGGTCAGATCCTTCGCGTAGCGCTCCAGAGCCTGGTACTTCGCCTCGGGATTTTGGTCGGTAATGCGCTGCGACCCGCGGACAACGGTCAAGGCCTTCAGGATGGCATCGTAGGTGGCGCCATGGCGGACCAGGATCTCCTGTGCCGGGTCTCGCTTCAGATCGGCGGCCGCAAGTAGCAGATGCTCGGTCGAAACGTACTCGTCCTTAAAGTTGCTGGCTTCTTTGAATGCACGCTCTAGGAGCTGGCTTGCCACCGACGATAACGAGGCCTGCGACGAGGCTCCTGAAACCTTGGGAAGTTTCCCGATGGCGTCATACACATCGTTCAGGGCCGCCTGTGGGGCGATGCCAATCTTCTCAAGCACCGGCGGAACGATGCCTTCCCGGTCCTCGAGCAGAGCCCCGAGCAGGTGCAGCGGCAGCAGTTCAGGATTTCCGTGCTCGCTAGCGAGTTCATTCGCCCGCTGCATGGCCTCCTGCGCCTTCAATGTGAATTTGTCCCAGCGAATTGCCATGGTTAACTCCTATGGTTAACTCCTCAGGTTGAGCGTTTCAGCCCCTTGGTCCTCGGTCGTGGGTACCTAAAGGCTTGCTCCTGACTTCCAGAACACAAAATAGAAGGGGAGGCGCTCACCTCTGCCGCCTCCCCTGCAGTCGAGCACCGGCTTAGAGCCGCTGCCTTAGGCTGCTTTGGTGGTGCTTTTCGCTTCCTTGCCTTCCAGCTGACGCTCGCCGCTGACATTCACCTTGATTTGCTTCGGCTTGGCTTCGGCTTTCTTGGCGAGCTGGACCTTTAAAACCCCCTTGCCATAGCTAGCTTGAATGTTGTCCGTATCAACGGTGTTCGGCAAAGTGAACGAACGGGTGAAGCTGCCATACTGACGCTCAACACGGCGGAAGTTCTCTTCCTTTTGCTCCTTCTCGAACTTACGCTCGCCGTGCACGGTCAAGACATTGTTCTCCACGCGAACATCGATGTCCTTCTCCTCGATCCCGGGAACTTCGATGTTCAACGTGACATGGTGCTCGTCCTCGTAAACATCGACCGGGGGCGCGAAAGTTGAGGTGGTTAAAGCCTCCTCGCGGTCGCCATAGGAGTCGCGGAAGAGGCGGTTCATACGGTCCTGCAAAGTCGAAAACTCACGGAAAGGGTCCCAGCGAGTTAGCACGGTCATAAAGGAAATCCTCCTGCTGAATCTCAAGAATTATGTGTTAAGGGCTCCAAGAGCCCTAGGACTTGCCTGTTAATAACAAGCAAAGCATAAAATATGAGCGTGTTGTTGTCAAGTTGTGTTATGCTTTATTTTTCATCAGCTTGCGACTGATATCAGGCATTTCAGGTAAGACGTCTCTGCGATTCCCAGTACGCTCGGATGATCCTTCGACTGGCCTCGGTTTTCCAGAATTCGAAGAATCCTGTGCGAATCACGAGCCGCTGAGGAAACGACCCCTGTGAGCTCTATGGCACTCACATGGTAGGAGCATGAGCAGGTGATCAGAACGCCTCCCGGCCTCAGCATCTTCAGAGCACGGAGGTTGAGTTCCTTGTACCCACGAATAGCAGTCGCCAGATTCTGACGGGATTTGGCGAAGGCAGGCGGGTCAAGAACGATGGTGCCATATTGTCGGCCCGCGTCCGAGTAGTCCCGAAGCAGGTCAAAGGCATTTGCCTCGATCCATTCGATATCCCGTCCATTGAGCCCTGCGTTCGCTTCAGCGGCCTCCAGTGCCGGTCGCGAACTGTCCACACCAGTGACCCTGTCGCAGACTCGCGCGAGATGTAGAGCAAATCCTCCCTGGTAGGTAAAGACATCGAGGGCGTCGCCTCGGGCATATTTCTCCGCTGCGGAATAGTTCTCCCGCTGATCAAGAAAGGCTCCAGTCTTCTGCCCCGCAAGCGGGTCGTAGAGAAACCGCACTCCATTCATCTGCAGCTGGGTGCGCAGCTGGGGAGGGACGGGTGTCTCCGTCTCTAGGGCAGAGGACCCTGCTTTTCGTCCCTGAGTCGAGGATTCCTCACCCCCGCCGGAGCTGGGAGCGATCGCTCCACCAGAGTTATCCCAAACGATTCCGCTTTGCCTTTCGGGCAGCTGTTCGAGTTTCCTCACCCGCGAATCGACTCTTTCGACGATCGCCGCCGGCTCGAGCGTGTGCTGCAACTCAGAAAGGACTACCCTCCGCATCGGCTCGGCATCCATCGCCTGCGTGAGCACCTGAACCGAGAGAACATCGTTGTACCTGTCGACGATCAGCCCTGGCAAGAAATCCCCTTCGCTGAAGATCACGCGATACGCGTTCGTATTCCGCACGAATCGCTCCCGATAGGCAATGGCAGCGCGGATCCTCTCGCGCACCAGTTGCTCGAGATCGTTCACCGTTCTCGGGGAAATCATGCGAATAGCGATTTCTGAGGCCGTGCTGTAGAGGGCGGAGCCCAGAATTGGTGTGGCACGGGCCTTCTTGTCCGGCAAAGCGCGGGTGGCTCGTCCGGTGGGACCGGAAGCCACAACGCGTTCCTGCACAAGCACCAGCGCTCCAGGCTGTGTGCCCGAGGCCTCGATCACATCCGACCGGTATACCCACACGTGCCCAGCCCTAAGGCGGTCCGCCCCGCGACGGGAAATGGTGACAACCGGCAGACGCCCACGCGACGCATGGTCCATCGCAAGATCTTACAGCCAACGCTCTTATCTTCGCGGAAGCTCGCCCTAGCGAAGCACTGGGCGAACATGATCACGGCTTGGTGCGGGTTGTCGTCGTAGGGTCAGCGGTGAGGACCGCGGAGAGGGATCGAAAACAGGGATTGGCTTACAAAAGGGAAGGTCTTCGGCGAATGCCTAACTTGCCACGCTTGTCGGTGCCGGTTCATGATGCCCGGCTCTCTCCGCCCGCGCAAGGTCAAGATCGCGTTGCAGCGCGTCCAACACAGAGCTTGGTAGTTCATTCTCCCAGGTGTCCTGCTCGGAGTCTGTCCAGTTGCCATTCAGGCGGATGGCGTCGGTAATGTCTTCGGGGAACGCCTGCCGATAAGCACCTTCCCGCGCCAGCAGATCGCCCAGCCGGCGTCCGGTCGCGGCGTCATAAACCCGGCGCACCGCCATGCCATCGGTATTTGAGAAGCTGAGAAACACCTCGCCATCGTTCTGGTATTCCGCGCGGTAATACCAGGCCTGGCTGGCATCGAGCTTCGGACGCGGACGCTTCCGGTTCGGCTTTTCGGTTTGCTGCTCGCTGGGAGCTTCCTTAGACGAGTCGTAATACAAAATCCGCTGGCAGGAGTCGCAGAAAATCAGTTTGCCGGTCTTTACCTCGTTGAAAGTTTGCGGACGCAGCATCACCGAGCATCCCATGCATTTGTGGTCGCGAACTTCGGCCAGCCCCGATCCTCGGAACTTCATCACGCGTTCATAGTGGCGGATCAAATCGGGATCAACCGCGCTCCGGGCCGCCTCTCGCTTCGCCTTCCATTCGGAGAGCTCCTTCTCGTCCTTGGCCGTCTCCTCGCGCGCGTGTACCTTCTCCTTCTCGATCTCGGCAGTCTCAGCTTTCAACTCCTCCTCGGCAGCTTTGACTTCCTTCTCGCGAACTTCCGCATTCACCATCAGCTCGAGAATCTTGTCCTCATTGGCGCTGATTTCCTGTTCCGCAAATTGGATCTCGTGCATCAGCGCCTTGTACTGATCGTTGGTTTTTACATCGAGCGACTGGTCGCGGTATTTTGAAATCTTGCTGCGCAGGTCGGTGATCGCGGTTTCGTATTTCCGTCGTGCTGCTTCGTCGCTTTTTACGGCGTTTTTGGCCTTTTCGAGCGAGGCCTTTGTACCGGCTAGCTTTTCTTCAATGACGGCGACACGTTTGGGAAGCTCAGCGATTTCAGCATGCAACCGCCGAATCTCGGCGTCGGCATGCTGCAGCGTGATTAATTGCTCTATTTCGGGGAACATCGGGAGTTGCCGTCATTTTAGCATGCGTGCATGGTCGGATCGGCCCGCCTGGCGCTCGCCCCATTGGGCGAGGAGAAACGGCCGTTTGCGGCCTTAGCCGCTGCGAGCGCGTCCTTGCGGTTACGACCTTCCTGGTTCGCCTTGTTTTAGAATCACCCGATGTCTCCCGATCTTCCGATCAGCACCACCATCGGTAACTTCGAACTCATTTCCCTCTCCGACGGCATTCATCACCTCGACGGGGGCGCCTATTTCAGCGTCGTGCCCAAGATGCTCTGGTCGAAGAAGCTGCCGGCAGACCAGAACAACCGAGTTCCCTCAGGCTTGAATTCGGTGCTGGTCCGCACGGGAGACAAGAACGTCCTCATCGAGACCGGGATCGGCAACAAGCTTCCCGAGAAAATGGCGCAAATCTATGGACAGCCCGCAAAGCTCCTGGATAGCCTCCAAGCCGTCGGCCTTGCCCCGGAAGACATCGACATCGTCATCAACTCGCACTTGCACTTCGACCATTGCGGCTGGAACACGGTGCGCCGTAACGGCTCGATTCAGCCAACCTTCCCGAAAGCCAAGTACTACGCGCAAGAAGGCGAGTGGCAGCACGCTCACGAAGACCAACGCGACAGCGTAAGCTTTTTTGCCGAAAACTACGATCCCTTGGTCGAAAGCGGCCAGATGCAACTGCTGCGCGGCGGTGCGGAAATCCTTCCCGGCATTTCCGTCGAGATTTATCCGGGTCACACGCGTGATATGCAGGCCATCATGATCCAACAGGGCAGTAAGACCGCCTGCTACATCTCAGACCTGATCCCCACCAGCAACCATCTCGACCTCTACTGGCTGATGTCGTTCGATCTTTACCCGGTACAAAGCGTTGAGAGCCGGAAGCGCTTCTACTCGCGCGCCATTCCCGAAGACTGGCTGGTCATGTTTACTCATGATCACGAGATTCCGTGGGCTTCTCTCAAGCAGGATGATCGGGGAAAGATCTCAACTGTAGCAGGATGAAAAGACAGAAAGTGGGCGGGATGAACACGCAACCAGACGGCAGACGGGAACTTCATACCGCCTCTGCGCTACTAGCTGCACATAAGCGAGATTCAAAGAAACCTTCAACCCTCGTGAGGATCTCCGGCGCGGTTTTCGAGTCGTAGATCTCCTTGCGCAGCGCCCCTCCGCCGGGCACCCCGTGGGTAAACCATGACGCGAACTGCTTCATCTTTCCGGTCGCATCCGGCAACTCTTCTTCAATCAGCATCTGGAAGTAAGTGCGGATCATTTGGTAGCGATCGCCTTCCGAAGGCTGGTCATAACCCCGTGACCCCGGGCCAGGATGATTCCCGCCCTCTGGGATCATTCCCCGAAAACCTTGGCAATACTGCTGAATCTGCCTAAAGATCCAGGGATTCGCCGGGGCAGTGCGCCCAATCATCACCGCGTCGCACCCGGTTACTGCGGCCATCGCGCAAGCATCTTGCGGGGCACGAATGTCACCGTTTCCGATCACGGGAATCTTCACCGCATCTTTGACGGCGGCAATCCATTCCCAGCGCGCATACCCGCTGTAGCCCTGCTCGCGCGTGCGCGCATGAAGCGCGACGGCACACAAACCGCAGTCCTCCGCCATCTTTGCCAACTCGACGCAGACAATCTCTTCGTCATTCCATCCCGCGCGGAACTTCACGGTAAAAGGGATCGTCACCGCCGCCCTCACCGCTTCAAAGATCGCTCGAATGCGCGGCAGATCGCGTAACAGCCCCGAGCCGCCGTTGCACTTCACCACTTTCTTCGCCGGGCAGCCGAGGTTGAGGTCGACCAGGTCGAACCCAAGGTCCTCAACAATTCTCGCCGCATCGGCCATCACCTGGGGGTCACTGCCAAAAAGCTGCGCCGAGATCGGATGCTCGTCCTCGTAGAAGTGAAGATAACGTTTGGCCTTCTTGTCTTTGGCGCGGAGCACGCCATCGGCAGAAGTGAACTCGGTCATGATCAGTCCGCACCCGCCAAGATTCCGGATGAAGCGGCGAAACACGGTGTCGGTGACTCCAGCCATCGGCGCGAGAACGGTGGCGGGGGTAATCGCCACCCGGCCGATCTCGATTTGCGCCGGGATCGGCACCTGTGCGGGTCGGATGTGTCCTGCGGCCTGGCGCGGGCTGTCCTCGAAAGACACCCCGTCTTCGCCGCATCCACCACCGTTCCGCGCAGCTGGACTTGGACCGTTCTCCCAGAACTTCTTCACTGTTCTATTCTACTGGCCCCGGAGACTTACTCGGAACCCAGGCGGTTCAGCTCATTGTCCAGGTCCGCCAACGCCCTCTCGAGCATTTCGCGATATTTCGGGTTCGATGTAGCTTCCATCTGCTGCATCATGCGATGTCTTGAGAGTTCTAACCCTTTACGCCGGTTCTCTCTCGTGATCTGCTCCGGGGTGAGCGGTTGGCGATGGACTTTTTGCGCAGAGGCTTCCTCTTGCTGCTGTTCTACCGACTTGCTCTCCCAGCCTCGGGCCATGGTTCTATCGGGGCAATGCGGAAACACCGGGTCACTGCCCAACCCGCAATCGTGATCTTCAACCAATCCCGCCTTCCTGCACGGAGGGTGGGCTTTCTCATGTTTCTTCGAAAAGACTTAGGACTCCACCTATATACCCATCCGTTGCGAAAGGACGGATTCTAGCTCGCCGCAGTGGGAGGGAAAAGTCCCCGGGTGCCAAATGCCATTCGAGTTCCAAACCTCACCCCAGATCACGCCAGTTCTTGCCCACGCCGATCTCAACCACCAAAGGAACTAGTAGCGGATGCACTTGTTCCATCTGCTCGCGTACCAGGCTCCGCATGATTTCCAACTCGCTTTCAGGAACTTCGAATACCAGCTCATCGTGGACCTGTAAGGTCATCCGTGACTGCAACTCGCGCTCCCGAATCGCCGCATCAATGCGGATCATTGCCAACTTGATAAGGTCGGCGGCGGTCCCCTGCAATGGCGTGTTCACCGCCGTACGCTCGGCAAATCCGCGGAGGTTGAAGTTCTTGCTGTTGATATCTGGGATCGGCCGCACGCGGCCAAACAGTGTCTTCACCTTCCCGTCGCGGCGGGTTGCTTCGAGGGTGCGATCAATGAACGCGCGGACACCGGCGTATCGTTCGAAATACGCCTCGATGTACTTCTTGGCTTCGGACGTCTCAATCCCTAGATTCTGCGACAATCCAAACGGCGAGAGTCCGTAAACAATTCCAAAATTCACCACCTTGGCCTGACGCCGATGCTCCGGCGTGACCATGAGCGGTGGTACTCCAAACACTTGCGAAGCCGTCAGTGTGTGAATGTCATCCCCGCGCCGGAATGCCTCGACCAGAAGGGGGTCCTTCGAGTAGTGAGCGAGCAGCCGCAACTCGATCTGCGAATAGTCTGCCGCCAGCAACACCGAGCGGGCTTGCGCAGTAAACGCGGCCCGAATCTCCCGCCCCAATTCCGTGCGAATCGGAATGTTCTGCAGATTAGGGTTGGCCGAGGAAAGCCGCCCGGTCGCGGTTCCAGTCTGATCAAAGGTGGTGTGCAGGCGCCTCGTGCCGTGGTTCAACAACGCGGGCAATGCATCCACGTATGTGGATTTCAACTTCGAAAGCTGCCGGTATTCCAGCACCAGCTTGGGTGCTTTATGGTCGGCCGCCAGCGACTCAAGAACATCCACGGCAGTGGAAATTGTCTTCCCCTTGCCGTACTTCACTGGCTTAGGAAGGTTCAGCTTGTTGAACAGCACATCCCCAAGTTGTTTGGGAGAATTGATGTTGAACTCCGAGCCGCAGCAGTCATAGATCTCCTTCGCCTTGGCCGAAATCTCTTTCTCAAGCCGCGCCGACATCTTGTCCAAGGCTTCGCGATCGATCGCCACTCCTGCCTGTTCCATACGCGTAAGTACCGGAACCAGCGGCAGGTCGATTTCCTCGTAGAGTTTCAGCAACTTCTCCTGTTCAACTTCTGAGCGGAGAGCGGCCGCGAGGCGTCCCGTCATTTCCGCAGCCTCAGGAAGGGAGCCGCTCAGCTTTACGTTGAACCGCCGGAGCGCAACTTCCCCGAGGGAATGGGATGAATAGGTCGGGTCCAGGAGATACGAGTACAGCTTCGTATCGTGCAGCACGCCATCCAAAGCCGTGTCTGTAAGCGCATGCGCCGCTGCCTTCCAATCATGAATGGCCTTCGGCAAAGTGGGATCACGGAGCACCGAATTCAACACGGTGGCCGCTTCCGACCCCGCCACAATGCTGAGGGCCGAACCCGAGGCGGCTGAGATCGCCAGCTCACGAGGATTGTTTTTGTCGGTGGGTTCGACGCTCAGAAGCAACCAAGCCTCCCCGCCCCCCTCGGTTTCCGGCTCCTCGGCTTCGACAGGTTGTTCGCCGCTTTCCACCGCGACCGCCAGGGCCGCACCCGGCCCAAGCCTTCGAATGATAGCCTCGATTTCCCCAGCAGATTTCGCCTCGCCGTAGTCCGCCGCACCCGTTTCGACAATCGGCAACATTTCCTTCAGGAGCGAGGTGAACTCCAACTCCGTAAACAGCGCCCGCAGCGCGTCAACGTCCGGTGACCCCATCTGCATATTCCTGATATCGAGTTCGATGTCTACGTCGCACTTGATCGTGACTAGGTCCTTACTCATCAGGATCTGCTCGCGATTGTTCTGCAGGGATTCGCGATAGGTCTTTCGTTCCACCTCGGCAGCACGGTCGAGCGCGGCTTCGAGCGATCCAAAACGCTGGATCAATTCAACCGAACCCTTGTCGCCAATTCCGGGCGCGCCAGGTATGTTATCGATCGAATCACCCCTCAACGCCATCACATCAATGACCCGATGGGGTGGCACGCCTAGAATCTCTTCGACCTTTGCGGCATCACAGATCAGGTTATCTTTCGGTGGGTTCAGCACCTGCACGCGGTCATTCACCAGCTGCAACATGTCCTTGTCACTGGAGACCACATACACCGGGTGGCCGCTATCGGCTGCCTTTTTCGCCAGCGTCCCGATTACATCGTCCGCTTCGTAGCCCGGCGCTTCAAGAATGGGAATGCGATAGGCATCCAGCGCGCGGCGGATGTAGGGAATCTGCTGCGCGAGATCACCGGGCATCTCGCTTCGATTGGCCTTGTACTCCTTATATTGCTGATCGCGAAAAGTAGGTGCAGCCACGTCGAAGACAGCTGCGAGGTGATCCGGAGAGAAGTCCTCCCGCAGCTTGCGCAGCATGTTCACGAAAACATAGATGGCCGCCGTCGGCAGCCCTTTGCGCGTAGACATCCCTCGCTGCCGCGCCATCGCGTGATAGGCGCGGAATATGAACGACATGGCATCAATCAGAAAGATTCGATTCGGGTCCGGCTTGGGCAGGGGCGAAGGTTTTGGCGGCGCTGCCGGACTGGAGGGCGCCGTCTCTGAAGGGTCGGATGGTTTTCTTCTCGGTGACAAGACTCAAGTCTAACAAGGAAGCACGGGGCCTTCAGCAGTCCCAATCGCGATCGTATGGCTGAATCCTAACTACCCTACGCAGGCTTTCCAAACATCGTGGTGTAGTGCAGCTTGATCACCCCGCACGTCCCCTGCTCGGGCGAATAGACGACGCAGGTATCGAAGGGGCGCGAGTAGATGTGCAGGCTCACCGCGCGCTCCCCAAATTGTTTTGCATTCACCACTCGATGCACCGGATCCGATGGATCGACAGCACAGGGATGCGCCGGGCTCATCTCCAGGGTATCGGTCGGCGTAAGTTGGCACACTCCCTGTTCGAGATCCTGTGATGCAAGGTGGAAATTCTCGACCAGCAGCCGGCCCATCGGGACTGTCATCCAACAATTCTGCTCGCGGTGATTATGAACCGAACTCACCTGTCCCACTTCCCAGCAGATGGCAATCAACTCATAAAGCAGGGTCTTGTCGATGAGGTTGCGTGTGTAGTGCTGACGGTCCCAATTGAGGTAGGGCGACAGGGTCTCGGGCTCGACGCAAGTTCTCTGCAGGAAGGCGAGCAGCTCAGCGGTATGAACAAAGGCCGACTCGGGGAACTGTCGGAGTTCGGAAACGAAGTCCCGGATCGAAAGCTGTCGTGGAACTACTTGGGTTGCCATAGCTCCTCAAAACCTCAAGTATATCCCCGCCAACGCGCGCAGGGATTCGCCGACGGATCCGGTGAGCGTCCTCATGACAAAGGGGGAGAACTGATCGTCGGCGCAGCCTTATTCCACAAGCATGCAATCCCCGTAGGAATAGAACCGGTATCCCGCTTCGACCGCATGCCGGTACGCCCCGAGTACCTGCTCTTTCCCGCCGAACGCACACACCAGCATCAGCAGCGACGATCGGGGCAAATGAAAATTGGTTAGCATCGCCCCGACCACACCGAAATGAAACCCGGGATAGATGAACAGATCTGCCTCGCCGCGGCCGGCCTGCACGCGTCCGATCTTGCGCGCGGCAAATTCCAGGGTTCGAACTGTCGTTGTCCCGATCGCAACCACGCGTCGCCCGCCTTCGAGCGCTCTATTGATCTTCTCCGCCGAGGCGACAGAAATGCTGTACGCCTCTTCGTGCAACTTGTGGTCTTCGACCCTCTCAACTCGCACCGGCTGAAATGTCCCCAGCCCTACATGCAGCGTGACCTCGGCTGTTTCTATCCCCCGCGCAGTCAATTTGCTGATGATCTCCGGCGTGAAATGCAATCCCGCCGTCGGCGCCGCCACCGAGCCGGGCTCCCGCGCATACACGGTCTGGTACCGCTCCCGGTCTCCCATCTGATCTTCCCGCGCTATATAGGGAGGCAAGGGCACGTGCCCCATGCGCTCAATACGCTCGAAGAAGTCGGCCGTCGGACCGAACTGTATCCTGCGTTCTCCGAAGCTTCCCCGGCCGACGACTTCGGCGACCAGTTCCTCACCGAAAAACAACTTTTCTCCCAGCCCAATCTTTCGCCCCGGGCGCACCAGGCACTCCCACTCATTGGGCTGCTGCGACAGCTGTTTGGTAAGCAGGACCTCCACTTGCCCGCGCAAGAAATCGCGAGAGGCTGGGTTTTGCGGGCTCAGTGGCTGTGCCCGCGAACCGCTTCTATGTCCGTAGAGGCGGGCGGGAAACACTCTGGTGTTATTGAAGACAACCACATCGCCAGGATTGAGTAAGTCGGGCAATTCACGGAAGGACCGGTCCTCAATCCGGCTATCCCCCCGTTGCAGACGCAGCATCCGTGAACCCGCCCGTTCCGCCAGAGGCTCTTGAGCGATCCGTTCCTCAGGAAGGAAATAGTCAAACTCTGAGACCAGCACGCCTTGAATGTATCAGTTCTGTAATTTCCTAACCGGACCGACAAACTATGCATTGTTTCTGTACTATCAGTAAGGTAACATTCGTGCTGCTCGGGGAAATGGCTACAGAACACCACCTACGGCGTGAAATCATACGCTGCGGCGCTCTTCTGCACACTTGCGGATTCATAGCCGCGACTGACGGGAACCTCTCTGTCCGATTGGACAGCGAACGCGTTCTAGTCACTCCCACGGGTATGTCCAAGGGCATGATGAAGACGTCCGATCTCGTCATTGTGGACATGGAGGGCCGCAAGCTCAAAGGCCGCCGCGAGGTCACCAGCGAAATCGGCATGCACCTGCTCGTCTACCGCATGCGTCCGGACGTGAATGCTGTCGTTCACGCTCATCCGCGAACTGCAACTGGATTCGCTGCTGCCGGGATGGCGCTCAACCAGCCGCTGGTGTGCGAAGTCGTCATCGGTCTCGGTCAAATTCCGCTCGCGCCGTATGGCACGCCTGGCACTCCGGAGCTGGCTGAGACGCTCAAGCCGCTCATTCCCGACTTCGACGCGATTCTCATGGCGAACCATGGCGTTGTCACCTACGGTTCGGATCTGCAGTCCGCCTATATGAAGATGGAAACGGTCGAGCACTTTGCTCAGATCACTCTCGTGACCCAACTTCTGGGTAAGCAACAACCCCTCGACTGCTCGCATCTGGAAAAGCTCCTTGCCGTCCGCAACCGCTATGGCGGGGTCAGCTCAGCCGCACGCATGCCGGCCTTCTTCGACCAGCCTGAGGCGGATCTGGTGGAAGAACCGGTCGGCGAGAGCAAGCCCTTTGGACACTCTATTCGCCACCGACCCGGAACCGGATTCCGGCGCGGAAATTAGCTCCCAGTGTGGGATAACCCGTCACCTCTTCATAAAACCTGTTGGTCAGGTTCTCGCCGTTCACATACGCAGTAACTCTGGGGTGCAGGCGATACCAAATTCCCGTGTTCACCACCAGGTATCCCGGCGCGTGGGTAATGCCGAATCCCAGGAAATCGGAATCTGCCCTGCGCCCGACGAAACTGCTGCCCGCCTCCGCCCCCCATCGAGATCCCAGGTAGGTAATCAGCGCCGTTGCCGAATGCCTAGGCCTGCGCAGCAGTGGTTGCCCGGGCATCAGCAACGGATCAAACGCGAACGGTTGCTTGAGAATTTGCGTGGAGGTGTAGGTATATGCCAGCGTCGTTCGGATGCGTGAAACTGGCCGCCCCTGGAATTCCACTTCCGCACCATGGGCCATGGCCCGGTTCACATTCACGTACTGTCCACTGCAAACGAACGTGACCGAATCGCACCCAATAAAGTTAAAGTCGATCTTGTTGCGGAAGAGGTTGTTGAAGTACGTCGCGCTCAGCGCATAGCGGCTGGTAAACCTCTGCTCCACTCCCGCCTCGAAGGCGCGCGTCTCTTCCGGCTTGAGTCCGGGATTCGGAAGGGTCACGAAGCTCCCGGCATTCCCAAACGACTCCGCAAACGATGGCTCCTTGATTCCCGTCGCGTATCCAAATCGCAGACGGGTACTCGCGAAGACGTTCCCGCCGTTGCGCACGACCAGGGACAGCGCAACCCTGGGCACAAACTTGTTTCCAAAGCTCTCGTTATGCACCCACCGGCCACCGGCGATCACCGATCCGCGAGCAAACAACAGAACCTGCTGCCCAAACAAGGCATGGTTCCTGCGCAAACCAGGATTGGGTATGCCCGACAGGGTATCGCCTACCGCCCCGGTTTCATTTTCGAACTCATATCCAGCCGTGCTCACCGCGCGGCTGCTCTCGGCGTAGTCGGCCTGGTAATTCGCTCCGGCGCGGTTTGCGTTGTCGATCGTATGGAAAGGAGTATCGACATTGAATCCGAAAGCGCTGTCGAAGCGCCCGGGCTCAGTGATGTGATCTTCGTTGGTCCGATGTTGCGTGTAATCGAATCCCTGCAATCGTTGCCGGAACCGTGAACTTCCTCCGATGGACAACTCAAGACTGCTCAAGAAGCTGTTGAATCTCGCTCTCTGGTCAAGATCCGGCGCGAGCAGCGGATCGCCGTTGAAATTCCACTCATTCTGCACTCCGGCAACGCTGTTCTGGTGGCGCATTCTCAATCGCAACCATGCCCAATCATTCAGCTTGAGGCCGGCGTTTGCGCCCTCAAACGAATTTGAGTAGTCGGCATTGGGCCCAGATCCACTGGTGTTGAACTGGCTGCCATATGCGTTGTAGTCGAATCGAGGATTGGCGCCCGAGAACGACCCGTAGCCGTTCTGTGTGCCATAGTTCCCGGCGTCGGCGCCAAAGCTCAGTTCCGGAACCGATGTGGCTCCGGTCCGGCTCCAAATCTGTACGACGCTCGTCATCGCATCGGAGCCATAGAGCGTGCTCCCGGCACCACGCAAGAACTCCATACGATCCGCCTCAAACACCGGCAGCGTGCCGAAGTCGAATGTGCCGCCCGGATCGTTCACGGCAACGCCGTCGACCAATACCTTGTTGTAGCGCGAATCCCCACCGCGCACGAACAGCGACCCCAAACCTCCGCGCTGTCCTGCCGTCGAAACAACGGCGCCGGGAAGGAAGCGCAAGCCATCGTTTGCGGCCACCGGACGCATGGTTTCGAGCTCTCCAGCGTTGAGCAAAGCAATAGAGGCTCCGGTTTCGTCGGTGGATACAGGGGTACGGGTCGCCGACACCACGACTGTCTCGGTCGCGATTGCCGGGTGCAAGGTAATCGTGGTTTGCTCCGCTCCGGGAGAGAACCTGTGTTTCGCTTCCGCGAATCCCGCCGCCAGCACTCGAACCTCGACAGCGGAGTCTGCCAGTGGATTGAATTGGGCGATGCCCTGCGCAGAGGTCACGTTCATCGCGATGGGACGGGAAGAGTGTTCCCCGAACAGTTCGACTTGCGCTCCAAAAACAGGAGCCTCGGATGGGTCCACAACTTTGACAATCAGCTCAGAAGCCAGGGTAATTGTTGGGAAGCAAGAGAAAACAACAATGGCCAAATGCCGAGAGAGAAAACGCATCACTTCCTCCTTTGCTCGCGAAAGGGGTTGAGTTGAGCGATTCGCGCCGGTCTCCTGGCTTGCGAGTAAGGATGTTCGCCTGGCACGGACTGTCTTGCCCGCCCAAAACTTACATCCACCCCAGCCTCGATCCTTCCCGGATTGCTCCAGTGGCCTCGAGGCGATGTCCTCGCTTACAGTTGCGCGGCAGCGCGGGATTTGCACCCGCTTCCCTGTTCCTGCACCGCGACTGGTCAGTCGCCGTACACGAACGCGCGAACGCGTAGAAAGCAGATTGAATCTACATTCCCGCAGCCAACCCTGTCAATCAAGGCTTGCGCTGGTCAGACTGCATCTCACAATCTGTGCCCGGCCGCATAACCTTTCGCCTCTCTCGGTCCATAAACCTTATGGAAGCACGAACCGCGGAGAGTCGAGTGAAAACCCTGGAGCGCGATTCTGACGATCGCCAGCTGGTCGAAGCGGCGCAAAACGAGCCGGCCCGGTTTGCGGAGCTGTACGAACAAAACTTTGTCCGGGTGTATGCCTTCTTTGCGCGCCGGACTTCCACGCGCGAAGAGGCGCAGGACCTGACCGGGGAAGTCTTTCACCAAGCCCTGGCCTCGATCCAGAGCTTCCAGTGGCAAGGAACACCCTTCGTCGCCTGGTTGTATGGGATCGCCGCCAACGTTCTCTCGAAACACTGGCAGAAGCTGGGCAAACACCCTGCCGGGGAACTCCGCGATCTAAGCATTGGGGGCGAAGACATCGAACGCTCGGTGATGCTTGGGAAAGCAGTCGAATCGCTCTTGCCTGACCAGAGGCAGGTCATCGTTCGCCGCTTCATCGACCAAAGGAGCATACGCGAGATCGCCGAAGAACTCGGCCGCAGCGAAGGTGCGGTTAAGCAATTGCAATTGCGTGCTCTCGAAAACCTGCGGCAACGCCTTGGAGGGACACTATGAACCGCGAGCAGCAGGCAGAAGAACTCGACCGCGAAATCGATGCGCTCATGCAGGCAATGCCATCATGCGAGCCTTCCCCGTCCGCCTGGTCCCGGCCGATCACGAGGGGATTGCGCCTGCTGCCGAGTGAAGAATTCCGCGCCCGCTTGAAGGAGGACCTTCTCGAGCAAGCCGAGTCCTTCGAATCAAGCCAGCTGCACGCGACGAGCGAGATTCTGCCATCGCTACGTCGGGAATCCGTCCCTTCTTTCTCGACCCGCCAAATCGCCGTCCTTCCTGCAGATCCCCGCAGTCTGTTCCTTTCGTTTCTGTCCCATGCCGCGGTCGTGGCCCTGATCGCATCCGGGGTTTGGGTTGGGCATGTCACGCTCGTTGAAAGGCGTCCCGTTTCTGAGCTGACTTACACGCCTTTGCCCGCCGGGGACACGGATCCGGCAGGCGGTGGCGGCGGAGGGGACCACAATTCCCTGCGGGCCAGCCGCGGCACGCCGCCGAGGTTCTCCGACGATCCACTTGCTCCGCCAGCCATCGTGGTCCCGGTCGAGAAACCTCGCCTCCCGGCAGATCGAAGCGTCCTCGGCCCGCCAGACCTGAAGTTGCCACAGTCAAAGCAGCTCGGAGATCTGCTTTCGCCAAACGTAATCATTCCGTCCAACGGTACGGGAAGCCTCGGCGGCATCGGTGATCGCTCAGGACCAGGAATTGGGGGTGACCGTGGACCTGGCGTCGCTTCAGGTGATGGAGGTGGATATTCAGGTGGCGTCTACCATCCCGGCAACGGCGTCAGCGCTCCGCGCGTCATCTACAATCCGGACCCCGAGTACTCCGACGAAGCGCGCCGCGTGAAATATCAAGGAAACGTTGTGCTCTCGCTCATCGTCGACCCCACCGGCAATGTCCGCCAAATTCGTGTTGCACGCTCGTTGGGGATGGGGCTGGACGAAAAAGCCATCGACGCCGTCGAGAGGTGGCGCTTTGCTCCGGGAATGAAAGACGGCCGTCCGGTCGCGGTTCAGGTCAACGTTGAAGTCACTTTCCGGCTGTACTGAGGGCAAGGTTCGCGAAAGCAGCCCTTCCCGTCTTTCGCGATCCAAACCCTCACCGGAAGCTGGCGCTCTTAAAGGTCTGCCTGAAATCGGCGCCTTCCATCCTTATGATCCGGCACATCTCGTGAAGCCGGGACCGCATCCGCTCGCCGATCCGGTCGCCCAGAGTCTCGCCGCGGGCAGACCGTTGCGCCCGCGCCGATTCTGAACTCCCCGAGGTCTCACGCGCCGGATCGTCAGGATAATTGGTCGTAATAATAGTGGTGCGATTATTGTTATACCGCGTATTCAAAATCAGACTGACGGTGTCCCACACCCATTCGGTGGGTTTCACCGCGCCCAGCTCGTCAAGCACTAGCACCTCGGTTTCAAATACTGGGCGTAAAACTTCCAACTCAGTGGCTTTGACGGAATGGTTATACGAATTCTGTATCTCCTTCAGCAGTTCGCGGTAGTCATAGAACAGGCAAGCGATCCCTTTGCTCAGGATGAGTTCCTTAATGATCCCCGCCGCCAGGTGTGTCTTTCCCACGCCAATGCTGCCGATCAGCAACAATCCCGAGTTCTCGAGCGGATATTCTTCGACGAACTTGCAGGCCGCCATCCGTGCGGATGCCAGATACCGATGGGGACCCTCGAATTCAAAATTCGACAGCTCGCAATGCTCGTACCGCTTAGGGATCCGAGCAGCGGCCAGCATCGCCTCGCTTTTCTGCTTCAGACGGCAATCGCAACGGCTAACCCGTCGGTCATCAGCGCCAAACTTCCATCCAGTTCCACCGCAAACAGGGCAAACTTCCGTGGACACTCTCATCACAAGCTCTGATTCCACTTTGCACCCTCGACAGGCTTCTCGCAAGTGTTGAGGCCGGAAGCTCTGTGCACATTCTGTGGAGCTAAGAAGAACCTTGTGGACAATCCGGCAAAAACCAGTTTTCCGTCCCGACCCGTCTTCACGCAATGGGGCTCGAGAATGTGCTAGACGAGACTTCGACGCCGTCATCCGGACCGCTGTATCCGCTTGCAACCACAGCGGACTCTCGGTTTGTTTCTGTGTTCCGGCTGCCTCTCGGCAGGATTGCCGCCAGCATCGGCTCATTCCGGCCCACCTGTACCCAAACTCGGCATCTGGCGCGGATTTTCACAGTTGACTTTCGCAAATGGCAGGCGCTAAATAGCTGGCGTTGGGTTTCCAATTCAGCGACAACAAGTTTTTTTGCGACGCAGTGGGTGCGCTCGCAACACGTCCTCGCTGAGACAAGGGAGAACTCCACAGGAGATACATATGAATAAAGCAGATCTCATCGACCGCATTGCTGCGGGCTGCGGCATCAGCAAAACTCAGGCAGCTGGCGCAATCGACACCGCCGTTGAGAGCATCACTGGCGCCCTCAAAAAAGGCGACCGCGTAGCCCTCATCGGATTTGGAACCTTTTCAATCTCTCAACGCAAAGCGCGCAACGGCCGCAATCCCCAAACGGGCGCAACCATCAAGATCGCTGCCCGCCGCGTAGCCAAGTTCACAGCCGGCGCAGAGCTGAAGAAAGCGGTCAATCGGGGCAAATAACGAGTTCAGGATTCCGAAACGGCAGGGGGTCGGCCCTGCCTTTTTGTTTGTCCGTTTTCCGAGCCCTACCATCCCGGGATCAGAAACCCCGTTCCCCGCCGATACTCTTCGTAGGCATCCCCGAACTCTGCGGACATGAATTGTTCCTCTCTGCGCGCCTTTATGCTTTCCGATGCCAGAATAAGGGGGATCCCTAGTACGCCCCGCCACTCCCCGACCACAGTGGCAGTGCCAATTGAAGCGAGCAATAAGCCGGAGTAAATGGGATGCCGGACGAAGGCATAGGGGCCCGACTTTATCAGCTGATGGCCGACTTTTCTGGTGATCTGTCCGCTCCAGTTTTCGCCCAACATGACTCGTGCCCAAATCGAAAGCCCCACCCCGGCGAACGTCAGCGCAATCCCGAGGATCGCTATCCACCGCGAGTTCGGCACAAAGCGCTCTCCCAGGACACCGCGAGCGAGCCGCTCGGAAAACAGGAGATAGAACCCCGCGGCCATCAGTAAGCCATATCCGAAACGCGACGACAGCGGCTCGGCCTGCTTCGTTGCTTTCACCCAGAAAGCTGCCACAACCCAGACTGCTACAAAGGCATACCAGGGCAGCAGCTCAATTTGCCATACCGTCATGTGCTCGAAGCTCATCGGGAAAACCTCATTTGGAAATTCGCCGCAGGTGTTCGATCCAGTTGACCTCAGTTTCACTATCCGCAAGAAAGCGCCGCGTTACTTCGCGCGCGTAACGATCCAGATCAAAGTTCTTTTCGATGGAGGCGAGCTTTTCCAGTCTGGATCTCAGAAACGCCTGTCTCGCCTCGAGGATGCGCAGGCGTGCGTCGGGCCCAAGGACTTGAAACATGCCCACCCGAAGCCGGAATTCATCGGCGTCGCGCGCATCCTGCTCAGTGAAGTTGCTCAGCCGCAAAAGCAATTCTTTTTTGCCGAGAGCAGTCAGGGAATACAGTTGTCGCGTCTGGCCTCTCTGTCCTGGAACTTCTTGCTTGCTCACCCATTTACTGGCTACAAACCGCCGCAACAGTGGATACACAAGATTGTTGTGAAGGTTCTCCTGGCCAAGGATCAACCCTGCTTGCCGCTTAAGCGAATACCCGTGCTTGGCACCGTGCAACAAGGTAGCCAGGATTATTAGGTCAGTCATGACTGTGTCATTATTGACCTATTAGCTCCCGCAGGTCAAGCGCAATCAGAACTGCCTGAGCCGAGCCCCGTTCACGTGAGAAGAGCCTGCACGGCGGCCACGGCGGCTTCGAGAGCTCGTCCATCTTGATCGCACCCGGGATCATAGGAACCAACCCCCAGCGCCCCGATTTTTGCGGCTCGCCGAGCCGCCGCCACTCCCTTGATAAGAGCCTCGACGGTAATTCCGCCCGGTGGAGTCCACTGGTTTGCAGTCGCCAGCGAAGGATCGAGCACATCCAGGTCGATGTGCAGGTAGAACTGGTTGACTTCCTTTGCGACCTCGACCAATTTGGCGGGTAATTCATCTGGATTCAACAGCCGGTGGACCCCGAGTTCCTCGAGAAGAAAGACTTCTGCAGGCTCTGCCGCCCGGGCATCGACCAGCAAAATCAGCCTTCCGGGTACGGGGGTAAATCCCGGAACAGTTTTCGCCAACGCCTGCCAGGCGCGGCCAAGAATCGTACTGATGGGCATCCCATCGAGGAACCCTGAAATCGTTGTCTCCGGCGTTGTGGCTTCTCCATGAGCATCAAACCAAATAATTCCGGTGTTCTCTGGTCCGCAGCCGCTCACCGTACCCAAGGCGGCATTACAGTTGCCAGACAAGACGATGGGAAATCGTCCTGACGCCCGGCATGCCCGCACCCTGTCGGCCAGCTTGCGTGCGAGTTGGAAAGCGGCACTGATTTCGGTGGGAAAGGCAGCATCGAGCGCAATCTCTTCCACGGTAAAACCGACTCCCATTTTCGCGAGCCGAGGCTTCAGGCCTGCTTCGAGGATCCGTTCGGGCCCCAGTCCCATTCGCCTGCGATAGCAGCCGCAGTCATATGGCACGAGAATGATAGCCACGTCCATCGCGGAACCATTCTATTGGCAGAGAGCAATGCTCGCGGACAATAAGGCTGGCCGCGCCAGATAGCGCACTCCGGGCGGATCGACGTCATTCAAACTTTGAGTTGTTTCAGATTGCCGCCCTCTCATCGTAAAATGGACTGAACCCGGCGTGGCAGCGGGTCGGAGGATTGAACTTAACTTGCCGGAACTGAGAAAAGATCCCATTGTCGGACGCTGGGTTATTATTTCGACCGATCGCGCCAAACGTCCCACTGATTTCGCCCGCGACGCTGTCAAAATGAGGGGCGGCTTCTGCCCTTTCTGCTACGGAAACGAAAGTAAGACGCCGCCTGAAATCCAGGCGTACCGTCCTAGCCACAATGGGGGGTCGCCGCCTCAGCGGGACACGCCTGGCTGGACGGTGCGAGTTGTCCCCAACAAATTCCCCGCGCTCGGAATTGAGGGCAACCTGAATCGTCAAGCCGAAGGCATGTTTGACCGCATGAACGGTATCGGCGCCCACGAAGTGATCATTGAGAACAACGATCATCAGGCGACACTCGCGACGCTGCCCCCAAAAAAGATTGAGGACGTCCTCTGGACATTCCGCGACCGCATCCTGGATCTGAAGAAAGACCGCCGCTTTAAGTACATCCTGATCTTCAAGAATCACGGAGATTCCGCCGGTGCATCTCTCGAGCATGCGCACTCGCAGCTGATCGCCCTGCCGATCGTGCCGATCTATGTTGCCGAAGAGATCGAAGGGGCCAAGCAGTACTACATCTATAAGGAGCGCTGCGTCTTCTGCGACATCGTGCAACAAGAGACTGAATCCGGCGTCAGGGTTGTCGCCGAGAACGACGACTTTGTCACCATCGCCCCCTATGCACCGCGGTTCCCGTTTGAAACCTGGATTCTGCCCAAACAGCACGAATCGTCATTTGAGAACTCTTCCTCGCGCATGTTCGAGAATCTTGCCAGGGCAATCCGCGTGCTTTTAAACAAGGCCGACCAGGTGCTTGACAATCCGGCGTACAACCTGGTGATTCATAGCTCGCCCACGCAGGACCCGGCCAATGACCACTATCACTGGCACATCGAGTACGTGCCAAAGTTGACGCGCACCGGGGGGTTCGAATGGGGCACCGGGTTTTACATCAATCCCACTCCTCCGGAAGAGGCGGCCCGGTTCTTGCGGGCAGCGAGTGTTGAAGAACCCGCATCGGTGACAGTGGTCTAGGGCCGAGAGTCCTAGAGGCTGGTTCTCTTTCTCCGGGGAACGTTCTGAGCCACCACCCACGCCCCCGCGCCGATAATCCAGGAAACGCAGAACGCCGTCCAGTTGAAGCGCTCGTGCGGAGATCGAACAACGGCCGGAAGCCACACGAGCAGGGTGAAGCATGTGATCATTCCAGCTTCGGCCGTCGCAGCTAGCCAAGGTAGAACTGAGAACAAGACTCCGAGCCCGGCCGCGATGTGTCCCACACCCGTCAGATACGCCCATCCCATCCGGTACGGCAGCCAGGCTGGAACGAAATCAGCGGTTGCTTGAGCATAGACCAAGTGGGAGAGCCCAATGGGAATAACCGAAATCGCAAACATCACCCGGGCCGCTCGAGTTCCGCTTTCGCCCGCCAGAAACCGCAGTTTGGAATTAGGCCCCACCTGTGAGAGCCCGCAAACGAGTGTCCAGCCACCGGCCAGCAAGACGGTAAGTTCCCCAAGACCTAGGTACACGGCCTCCATTTTCGGCGCTGCGAAGATCGCAGGCACCTTCAGCAACGCCCAAACAAACAGGTATGGCAAGAGAACACGAGAAGCCAGGGACGCACTGGATTTAAAGAACAGACCGATCCCCAAGACGAGCATCAGAACGCCGCAACCGTATGCAACCGCATGCCGCGCGGGAAGCCAGTCGGGCACAGGCTGCCACACCATGGCGAAGTCGCCGTATCTGAGCGCCACTATACCGAGGCCGAGCAGTCCGATCGCAATGAGGCTCTGCCCTGGCTGTTGAGGTTTGGGGCCGGTGTTTTCCCGCGATTCGACAACCTTGACTGCTTGCGTTGCGCTTGCGTTGTCCATGTGTTCTCCTCGCCGGCAAACCCGTTCAGGGCGTTACCAAGACCTTGCGTGGTGGCTTAGAAAATAGATTGAATTTTGCCATAAGTCGGAGACCGCGATCGCTCAAATCCGCACTGTCCAGAGCAAATTTCAATCATGTCGGGCGCTCTTCAATCTCCTTTCCCCAACTCATGACCAGGGCTCGATGGTCATGGTAGTTTTCGAAAACCCTTGTCAGACAAGGATTCTCATAAGATTTTCACAGCGTGTATCTCAGCTTTCTCCGCTAACCCATTCACAATGCTCATCGCGATCCCGCATGAAATCGCGGAAATCCGCATCCCGAGCGGATTGCAGCCAAAAGCGGAAATTTATGGTTGCACCATTCATGCTGCACGCCCCTGTGAACGAGCTGCACTCGATTGAATTCAAAGCCTTTAGATTTTTGCTTTTTTCATTGACCCAAGAAATAGAAGGAGTAAAACACAATTGTTCTTTGACAGTTTCTAAGTTTTTCCGGTTGGTGCGGCGTCCGGGGGTCAAGCAAGGTCACCTTCCGCAGACTGCCAGAGTGCTAACGCGAGAGAAGTTGGGCAACCAACGAATCAAACGTGCAGAGCTCCGGCAGGATGATGAAAGGAGGGCCAGTGAGGCTCTATAGCAAAGCGCTGGTCGAGGAGAACAGGAAACCCAGTCAAAGGCAGGATAGAGTCCTGAAGCGTTGAACTGATTTATCCGGTTGGCGGTAAGCCCGGAGCCCGAGTACAGATTGCTTGAACGCGGTCCGCAAGGATAGCGAATAAGCAGGTCGGCAAGGGTCTAAAGCGAGCTACTGGCCGAGACGAATGAGATCAACACCACTTCGGGACTCTTATTTTTTTCCTCCCAGAATAACCCCATTTCTTCTTCAGTGGTCCTGGGTGATCGGTGTGTCCCCAGCTTAGAGCACAGGCGCGATGGTTTGCTTGGGCGCCGCCATCCGAGTACGCAAAATCATCTTCGATTCCGGCTCCTCCGCCACCACGTCAACATGGACCACATAAGCGCCCGGCGCGAGTGTATCCCCGAACGGCAATTCCATATCTCGAGTGTTCTTTTTCAACCTGAAATGCTGATAGCCGATCGCAGTCGCGCGCCCAATTTCATTCACGGCGAGAACATCAAACGTCAAATCGAAATCCCGCCCCGTGGTGTTCGATACTTTGATCGAACCGTCAATGCGGGCGCCGTTCACTTGCGATTTCCGCAACCAGTCCGCCTTCAACGCAGGCTCAACTAGGAGAGTGAATCTTTTCGGTTTGGTCGCGACTCCGGTAGATCCCACGGCAATGACCGTAAGATTAAATGTGCCCGGCTCGTTCACGACTCCTTCGATCCGGCCATGCTGGCGGAGGTAAAGATTGTGCGGCAGCGAGCCGCCCGTCATCCGCCACTGCAGGTTCTCAGGCCCTTCCTTGGCCTCCAGGGTAAAGGCGTATGGATTCCAGAGACCCGCGGGTGGAAGTTTCTCGCTCTTGATCTCCAGTAGGTCCGACGATTGTCCCACCTGTGCCACGGCACAACTTACGACCATGAACAGCATCCCCACTGGAGGGCCGATCCGTTTGACCGTTTGCCACATCTGCAAATTATAGGCGCACCCATTCTTCTTCACGTACACTGTCATTTCGTAAGATCGTTCTGCTGAGAACAGCTTGCGACAAACTTGTACTCCATGAGCCCGAAGGCGAATTCAACCCCACCCCAGTTCCGCATCGGCTATGGATGGGATTCGCACGAGTTCAAAACCGGCGTCCCGCTCAAGATCGGCGGCGTCGAAATCGATTATCCGAAGGGCCTCGGTGGGCACTCCGACGGCGATGTCCTGTTGCATGCAATCACTGATGCCTTGCTCGGTGCCGTCGCGGCACCCGACATTGGTACGCTGTTCTCGCCCTCCGACCCGCGCTGGAAAGGCGCGGACTCTGCGGTTTTCCTGGAAGAGGCTCAACGCAGGGTGAAGGCCGCGGGTTATGAAATCGCTAACCTCGACTCTACTTTGATTTTGAACAAACCAAAGATTGGCCCCCATGCCGCCAGCATTCGCGAACATCTTTCTAAGTTGCTGGGGATTTCCGCCTCCGAGATCGGAATCAAGGCCAAGACTCCCGAAGGGATGGGAACGGACAACGCCGCGATAGCCCATGCTGCCGTGTTGTTGCAGAGCCATTCCTCACCGAAACCGCGGGCCTCAAAGAAGAAAACACGCTAGTTGTCCCAAAGTCGAAACGTTGGGCTAACTTGCTTCAACACTAACCGTCCAATCGTTATCGCTGGCTTCGTGGAACCAGCACCCGAAGTTTCACGTATTCATAGCGAGTAGACACGCGGGGAGAACTCCGCGTGTCGCGACATGAAAGAAGTCAGGGGAAGGAACTGCCTCACGCTAGGTTTGGCGGCCAAGTGAAGGCAGTTCCTGCGCGTGGCGAATGCGTTCTTGTGTGCACTCGCCGGCAAACCCCCGAAGCATTGTATGCCTGAACCGGCAGATTGCAAGCCGGAGGCCGTTGGCCGCCACAGATGTTCCCTCGATGGGAACAAGGAGGAATGTGGTGAAAGCAATTTTCAATCGAGTTACATTCGTGCAGGCTCTTGTGCTCGCGTGCGGGGTCTTGCTTGCAACTAGCGCATTCGCTGCCAATAAAGGTTCAGTCCAGCTCATGCATCCGACGCAAGTGGCGGGTAAGCAACTTGCCCCAGGCTCCTACAAGATCCAGTGGGAGGGTTCCGGCGAACAGGTCCAGCTGAGCATCCTGCAGGGGAACAAGGAAGTAGCCTCCACCACAGCCCGGGTCGTGCAGATTCAGCCGCGTTCGCCCAATGACAATGCGTTGATTACGGTTGGTGCCGACGGAACCAGGTCGCTGTCGCAGATCCGTTTCCGCGGAAAGACCTTCGCGCTTGATCTTGGTGGCGAGGGTTCGGGCTCGGGATCGAGCGGCTCCGGCCGATAGTCTCTTCAGCTTTTCCCGGCAAAGGCAGGACTGTCTCTCGATTGGCGATCATGGTTCGAGACGGTTCTGTTCTTTGCCGGCGATTCTTTGTCTCTCACCTTCTGTTCATGCGTTGTTAATGTGTTGCCCCTCTTGTAGCAATCCTCTACGCATTCACCATACTGCTCACGAACAGCTACCCTGACCGTCCAATTGACCGATACGCCTCAGCACGGAACCTTTTCTGGCTGATCGGCGTATCTGCCTTTGAGTGGTTCTGCAGCGCGCTCAGCGAACTGCACGTAAGTATTGGGTCAAGGTATCACCGCACGATCGGTTTGGCGGCCACGTGAGGCAATACCTTAGCGGCGAAGACTTCGCCTTTGCGGCGAACTCATTCGCCTGACCCGGAGCAGCATTGTAAGCCTTCCAGGCCCGAACGCAAGCTCTTCCTAACGTTCACAGGCCGCCACACGAACCATCCCAGCTATGGGAAGAGGAGACTTTGTGAGACATTCCAATTCCACACGCAACTTGATGCTTCTTTTGATGGCTGCACTTCTGCTCACTACAGGCGCATGGGCCGCCGACAAGGCGGCTCCGTCGCAAGGCGTAATGCAACTTCAGCAGCCCAGCAGCGTTGCCGGGGCGCAACTCCCCGCAGGGAAATACCGCGTGCAATGGACCGCGACCTCGGGTGAGATGGTCGATGTGAAGGTTTACCGCGGCGACAAGGAAGTCGCATCCACGACTGCCCAGCTGGTGAAAGTGGACGCCGCTCCTTATAACAACGTCTCGTACCTAACCGATGACAAGGGCGCAAGATCGCTCACACAAATTTCCTTTGCCAAGCAAAAATTCGCCCTGCGCCTCGGCGATCGGGCTAGTTCCGACGCTGAACGTGCCGCCAAATAAGCCGATTGAGCGAGCCAAGGACAGGCTCCATGTGCTGTTAGAATAGTCAGGCAATGGTCCTGTCCTTCGTCCGCGATTTTTTTGCGGACGTAGAAAAGCTGCCCGCCTTCTCGCGTGTTATCTCCCACCTTCGAGCGAACACGGGCCGCATTCGTGTAACTGGACTCACTCCTCCCGCGAAAGCATTACTCCTTGCCAAGCTTCAAAGCAGCAGCGGACGCCCGCTGATTGTCCTTGTTCACAACAACGAGGAAGCCGACGATCTTCTCCCCGTGGTTCGTGCTTTTTGCCAGCTGGTCGGCGGAGCTTCCTCAGACTCGGTCGTAGCTTTTCCCACTCGCGACGTCCTCCCCTTCCAGAATCTCTCGCCACACCCGGAAATCCAGGAGCAGCGAGCAATCGCGCTCTGGCGAATCGCCACCGGCGTGGCGGAGATCGTATTGGTACCTGTGCTCGCGGCAGCCACGCGGTTGCGCCCCGCAGAGTTCTACTCCGGCCTCGGACGTGTGATCCACCGTGGCGAAACGGTGGACCCCTCGGCCATCGCGGCTCATCTGAACTCAGTCGGTTATAACTCGACCGATGTCGTCGAAATGCCCGGAGAGTATGCTCTTCGCGGCGGCATTTTGGACGTGTACTCTCCCGAAGCGGAACGGCCGCTCCGCCTGGAGTTGTTCGGAGACGAAGTCGAATCCATCCGCAAGTTCGACCCCGCAACTCAGCGCTCGTCTTCTCCGGTCGACGAAGTCGTTCTTCTTCCCCTCTCGGAAACTCCGGTGAGCGAAGAACTTCTCGGCGCTATCGGCGCTCGTCTCTCTGGAAAAAGGATTGCCGGAAGGGATGAGGTGATGAAAGAGGCTGTCCGTGCAGGCGGCGTACCGGTGTTCCCCGGATGGGAATTCTATGCCCCGGTGGCCGGTCCAAGCGGAACGATTTTTGATCTTTTGCCGAGTGCCGCCGTGATTGCGAGCGAACCCGAGCTGCTTACCCGCGAACTCGACTCGGTTTGGGAGAAAATTACGGACGCCCATGAGCGCAGTGGTATCGGTAATCTGGTGCGTCCCTCCGAGCTTTACGCTTCGCCGGAGGAATGGGGCGAGGCACTCGCCAAAACCGGAGGCGCAGATTTCGAGCATCTCGGCATTGCTCGCATGGACGGTCAGGAAACCATAGAGTTCCATACGCAGCCAAGTTCCCGCTTCCACGGCTCGATCCCGGCCATGCTCGAAGACGTGAGAAAGCAAATTGCGTCGCAGCGCCGCGTGCTCGTTGCCGCCCCCAACACCGGTGAACTCGAGCGGTTGGCCGATTTCTTCGCCGAATCAGGCGTCTCCTTCCGCCTCGGCAGCCGAACGCGCGGCGGTGAAAGCTACGCCGACGAGACCGCCTACTTCGCGGGCGATGTCCTGGCCGCAACCATCGTCAAGGCTTACATTCCCGATGGCATGATTCTGCCGGAGGCCGCGCTTGCCATTTTCGGCACCCGCGATCTCTTCGATGAATCCGATTCCGTGATCTCGCGTCCTCAGCGTCAGAAATCCAAAACTTCAGCTTTCCTGTCTGACTTTCGCGATCTCCAGGTCGGAGACTATGTCGTCCACGTCGAGCACGGCATTGGCCAGTATCAGGGGCTCAAGGAAATTAACCAGGGCGAAGGCAACGCTGAGTTCATGCTGCTCGAGTATGCAGAGAGCGCAAAGCTCTATGTCCCGCTCACTCGTCTCGATCTCGTGCAGAAGTACCGCAGTGCCGAGGGTGCGAAGCCGGTCCTGAATCATCTGGGCACCGCAACTTGGTCGAAGACCAAGGCCCGGGTGCGCAAGGCAATGCAAGACATGACCGAAGAACTTCTCAAGCTTTATGCGGAGCGCCAGGCCGCCCAGGGTCACGCCTTCCCACCAGACAGTGAATTCATGCGCGAATTCGAAGACGCCTTTGAGTACAACGAGACCGAAGATCAGGCCCAGGCCGTCGTTGATCTGAAGCGCGACATGGAATCGACCCAGCCCATGGACCGCTTGCTCTGCGGCGATGTTGGCTACGGCAAGACCGAAGTTGCCATGCGGGCAGCCTTCAAGGCCATTCATGACAACAAGCAGGTGGCAGTGCTTGCGCCAACGACGGTGCTCGCTTTCCAGCACTTCGAGACCTTCAAGCAGCGCTTTGCTGCCTTCCCGGTGACCACCGATATGATCAGCCGTTTCCGCTCGCCCAGGCAGCAAAAGGAAATACTGCAGCGCGTCGAAGCCGGCAAAGTAGACATCCTGATCGGCACCCATCGCTTGCTTTCAAAGGACGTGAAGTTTTCCGATCTCGGGTTGTTGATCGTCGACGAAGAACAGCGTTTCGGCGTCCGCCACAAAGAACGGTTAAAGCAGATGCGCAAAGAAGTGGACGTGCTCACCATGTCCGCTACTCCCATCCCGCGCACCTTGCACATGTCGCTTGTCGGTTTGCGCGACATGAGCCTTATCGAGACGCCGCCGAAGGACCGCATTGCCGTCCAGACGGTCGTCGCCAGTTGGGATGAGAAGTTAGTGCGTTCTGCGATTGAGCAGGAACTTGATCGGGGAGGCCAGGTTTACTTCGTTCATAACCGCGTGGACACGATCTGGGAGATCGCTGCCAAGCTGCAGGAACTCGCGCCTCGCGCTCGCATCATCGTCGGCCACGGACAGATGTCGGAAGGTGTACTGGAAAAGGTGATGCTAAAGTTCATGCATCACGAAGCCGATATTCTTGTCGCGACCACCATCATCGAGAACGGGCTCGACATCCCGCTCTGCAACACCATCCTCATCAATCGGGCCGAGCGCTTCGGCCTATCGGAGCTGTATCAGCTTCGCGGACGGGTGGGCCGCTCGAACCGGCGGGCCTACGCGTATCTGCTGATCCCGGCGGACATAGAACTGACTCCTATCGCCCGCCGTCGTCTGGCAGCCTTGAAAGAATTCTCTGACCTCGGAGCTGGATTCAAGATCGCGGCGCTCGATCTCGAACTGCGCGGCGCCGGCAATTTGCTCGGAGGTGAGCAGAGCGGCCACATCGAGGCAGTCGGCTTCGATCTTTACACACAAATGCTTGAGCAGGCGGTTCGCGAAATGAAGGGAGAAGCGGAACCACAGGCCGCGGCACAGCTTAACCTCGGCCTCAACATCCGCATTCCTGCTGAGTACATCACCGAGGAGAATCAGCGCTTGCGGATGTACAAACGCATCGCCGGAGTCGAAAGCGATCGTCAGTTATCCGATGTTGCGGCGGAAATCCGCGACCGCTATGGCGATCCACCCCTCGCCGTCCTGCAACTGCTGCGTTACGCGGCTCTACGGATGAAAGCCGTGGATGCAGGTGCCCTCACCATTGAGCGCAAGCGCGACCTGGTAAGCATCAAGTTCCGCCAGGACGCTCCCATCAGCCCCGCGAAACTGGCCACCTTCGTATCCACCCACCGCGGTTCGCAATTCCTTCCCGATGGCACTCTGAAGTTTCTCGCCCGCAATGCCGGAGCCCAGGAGCTCCTCGACCAACTCGACCAGCTTCTCCTCAATCTCAGCGAAGGGAAGCCCACGCCCTCGCTTGCTTGAGCCGGTCGTCCTTGCAACGTTATTGTTCGCGGCCTGTATGCCCTTCATAGAATTTTTGAATTGGACAGCAGCGCGGTTACCTTGGCAGATTACCTAAAGCTGTTGCTGCCTCGAAGCGGCCTGCCGTTAGTTCTTGCCCTGTTGCCAGTCACCCGGCCTTGTTGTCCTGCAAATAAAAGGAAGACATACGTCTCAACCGGGCGGCTCACGTCGAAGCTTGGTGTCCGCTTAGGTCGCGATTTTGACACTTAGACCATTGGAGGGAAACCTACTATGAACGCAACGACAACGCGGGTTACGCTGAAGACCATCGCCGATTACTTGGGACTGACTCCCGGAACCATCTCCGCCGTACTGAACAACACACGCGCCGCGGACCGCATCCCGCAACGCACGCGTGATCGCGTGATCGTTGCCGCGCGAGAGTTAAACTACTCGCCCAATCCTTTGGCACGGGCACTTCGCACGGGGGGATCAAGCCTCCATCGTACTGGTGGGGAACCAGGAAACATCCGCGGTGCCCTTGTCATTCTGGGCAGCGATCAATTGGAACGCGCTCTGCATGCCATCCAACAGGCCGGTCTGCGTGTCCCCGATGATGTCTCGATCGTGGACTTATTCGATGTGCCGGCGGCTTGGGAACACCCAAGCTTTGCATCAGCTCCCGACTATCCGTCTTACGAAGTTGCCAAAGTTTCCTAAGCAAAGAAAGAGGCACGGATTCTTCTCCGTGCCTTCTACTTACCCGCGCGACTCTTAAGCCGCTGCCGCTCTCTTTTCTGCGCGGAATTTTGCCCAGCGAGCTTTCTGGGCTGCGGCTATCCGGCGCCTTGCATCAGGCGACAACATTCGCACCACGCGCGACTTGCCCGCGGTCTTGCCCGCGGTCTTGCTCGCGGTCTTGCCGCTGGTTTTTCGGGCTCGCGCCCAGCGGGCTCGTTGCGCAGCTGCCATACGGCGACGGGCTAGGGGTGAGACGACTCGTCCGGCCGCTGAGGAAGTGCGAGCCGAGTTATCTCTGCCAAGACCTTCGAGTACGGAGATTGCCGAATCCAGCTGCTCTAACTGCTTTTGTGTGCGGCCCCGCTCGTCGCGAAGCTGCTCTAAAACATTAACTAATTTTTCCATCAATAACCCCCCTGTAAATACAGCCCTGCGATTCTAGTCCAATGGATTCGATTATGTAAGTCAAATGACACAAATATTAGATAACTATGTCAAAAATTACAGCAGTCACAACCCAAATCAAGCTGCCAAGAAGCTCTCGCAATAACGTTAAGGTACTCTGGATTGGTTCCATTCTGCCGGTTTCACCAGATAGAAAATCACTCCGAATTCGTAGGGCGGCTCAAGATTGACGGCGTGATGTAGATCGATCCCACAGCATAAAATCCGCTCGAGATGCGACCTGCTCTCCCAGCCTCCCCTCTCTTACAGTCTCCCCTAAAGTCGACCGGAGGTCGAGGCAGCCTTTCCTGTAGACAGCGACTAGCGGCAGCGGGGGTTTGCGCGCCGGCACCGTTCGACTCTCCTTTGATATTGACTCTGTAACGCTAAATTCGCGCTTTTGTTACTATTTCTTGCGCCAGCCCCCGATCGAGCCAGGGTCGCTTGCCATTTCTATGGATCGCTTACAGTCATTCCTTCTTTTCTTACTCTTGCTCACAGTGCCGGGCACAATTTGCTCCCAAGCTCAGACGTCGAGTCTGTCCCGATCGAAGGAGCGAACAACCATCCTTGCCGAAACTCCTCCTATGGGGTGGAACAGTTGGGACGGTTACGGCACGACCATCGACGAAAAGGAATTCCGCGCCAACGTTGAGTGGTTCGCCAAGCACCTGAAGCCTTTCGGGTGGCAGTTCGTCACCATCGACATGGAATGGTTCGTAACCAATCCCAAGCCGTCCGGGAACTCAAAGGACTCGAAGTTTCTTTTGGACGAGTTCGGCCGCTACCTGCCGCCGCCCGCTCGGTTCCCCTCCGCTCGGGGGGGGCAAGGCTTCCGGCCACTCGCCGCCTATGCCCATTCGCTTGGCCTAAAATTCGGCATTCATATCCTGCAGGGAATTCCGCGGGAAGCAGTCGAGAAAAACATGCCGATTCAAGGCTCGCCTTTTCACGCCGCGGATGCCGCCAACAGGTCAGGCACATGCCCGTGGAATCCCGACAACTACGACCTCGACGCCTCGAAACCAGCGGCTCAGGCTTATTACGACTCCATCGCACGCCTGTATGCCAGCTGGAAGGTGGATTTCATAAAAGTTGATTGCATCGCAAGCCGTCCCTACAAAGGGGACGAGATCCGGATGTTGAGTACCGCGCTCAGGAAGACAGGCCGCCCGATCGTTCTCAGCCTTTCCCCTGGCGAAGCACCCATCGAAAAAGTGGATGAAATGCGTAAGTACGCGCAGATGTGGCGCATCTCCGACGACATCTGGGATATCTGGCACAGCGATGTCAGCTATCCCCAGGGTCTCGGCGATCAATTCCCACGCTTAGCGAAATGGGCGGGAATAGCCCAGCCCGGCCACTGGCCGGATGCCGACATGCTTCCTTTCGGATATCTCGGCCCCGCGCCGGGATGGGGCGAGCCGCGCGAGACTCGCCTCACCCAGGACGAGCAACGCACCTTCATGACCCTGTGGTGCATCTTCCGCTCACCACTCATGGTTGGCGGACGGCTTCCTTCGTCCGATCGCCGGACCCTCCCGCTTCTAACCAACTCCGAAGTGCTCGCCGTCGACCAACACTCGACGGAGAGCCGTCCGGTAGTCACGACCGACCAGATCGTGATCTGGCGCGCGAAGTCCAACACCGGGTATTACCTGGCAGCCTTCAACATCAGCTCCGGCTCACAAAAGATCAGCTATAAATGGAGCGATCTCGGAATCGACGGAAGAGTTTATAAGCTGCGTGACTTGTGGGAGCGCAAAGATCTCGGCTCATCGGATGCGCTCAATTTAGAACTGCCATCGCATGCAAGTGTGCTGTACAGCGTTTTACAAACCAAGTGAATCAATGATTGCGCGAGATCTCCTTGATCGCGCATACCCTAGCAGAGTGCCTATGCCGATATGAAAGCCCTCTTCATCCGACAACCCGGCGAAGCAATCGTGGACACCACTGCTGAGCCCGCAGGCCGAGGCGACCATCTCCTGCTCCGGGTCCGTATGGTCGGCATGTGCGGAAGCGATCTCAATTCGTTCCGCGGCAAGAACCCGCTTGTCTCTTTCCCCCGTATTCCCGGCCATGAGGTGGCTGCCACCATCGTGGAGGGAAGCCACTCGAACCCTCAACTCGCTTCCGGCGTGAATGTGACGATGTCGCCGTACACCAGTTGCGGCAAATGCGCCTCCTGCCGCCGCGGCCGTCCGAACGCATGCCAATACAATCAGACCCTGGGAGTCCAGCGCGACGGCGCCATGACCGAATTCATCACCATGCCTGAGGAGAAGCTCTATCCATCTACGCTCAGCCTGAAGGAACTTTGCATGGTTGAGCCATTGGCCGTGGCCTTCCACTCGGTCGCCCGTGGCCGCGTGACCAAGGAGGATACCGTTGCCGTCTTCGGCTGTGGAGGTATCGGCCTCGGAGTCATTGCCGGGTGCAACTTCCGAGGCGCACGCACGATTGCCGTCGACATCGACGCCGGCAAGCTTGCGCTGGCGACGAAGGCCGGGGCCAATGAGACCATCAACTCAAGAAGCCAAAACGTTCACGACTCTCTGCGCGATCTCACCCATGGGCTGGGCCCCGATGTGATCGTTGAAGCCATCGGGCATCCCGAAATGTTTCGCATGGCGGTCGAAGAAGTCGCTTTCACCGGCCGCGTGGTGTATATCGGATACGCAAAGGATCTCGTCAGTTATGAGACGCGCCTGTTCGTGCAAAAAGAACTCGACATTCTCGGTTCGCGCAATGCCTTGCCCGAAGATTTCCGTCAGGTGATCGGCATGCTCGAGGCTCGCCGATTTCCGGTTGAAGAGGCCGTGACGTCGGTAATTCCGCTCGATCTGGCCCCAGAAGCCCTTCGCGAATGGGATTCGAACCCAAGCCGATTCAACAAGATTATGGTAAACGTGAGTTGAGTCTGAATGTCCTTGCAGCAACTAACGCGGGCTAGCGGCCGCCGGGGTCCGGTGGGAGGGCACCCACTTGCGTTGGTCTGGAAAGATTCGATTTCAGTGGATGTCGAGGAGAACAGCTGAATGCAGGTCTCTAGCTTCGAAAAAACCAATGCCCCCAAGCCGCGGCATCATCTCTTTCCCGTCGGCCAACTTGTGCCGTTCGTTCTCGTAACCGCACTGTTCTTTCTCTGGGGCATTCCCAACAACCTCAACGACGTCCTCATCCGTCAATTCATGAAGTCGTTTGCCATCAACCGTCTTCAAGCGGGTCTCGTGCAATCTGCGTTCTACCTCGGATACTTCGTCCTGGCCATGCCGGCCGCGCTCATCATGCGCCGCTCCGGCTACAAGGCCGGTTTTGTCATCGGACTGTTTCTCTACGCTACGGGATGTTTTCTGTTTTGGCCCGCGGCCATTGGTGGGAAATATATCTTCTTTCTGATCGCACTTTTCGTTATCGCCAGCGGACTCTCGTTTCTTGAGACCGCGTCCAACCCCTTCATCGCCCAACTCGGGGACCCCGACACCTCAGAACAGCGTCTTAACTTTTCGCAAGCATTCAACCCTTTCGGATCCATCACCGGCGCGCTGATTGGGACGGCATTCATCTTCTCCGGAGTTGAGCTAAGCCCCCAGGAAATTGCGGCCAAGAAATCGGCAGGACTCTATGAGGCCTACCTGCAGGCAGAGCGGCTAAGGGTAATCACACCATATGTCGTGCTGGGAATGGTTTGCGTTGTCTGGGCCATCCTCATTCTGCGCACGAAATTCCCGGCAATTCAGAGCGAGCACGAACAAAGCTCAGAAGACCACGGCCACTTCTCCGAACTATTCAAGCACCGCCACTTTTTGCTTGCCGTAGTTGCTCAGTTTTTGTACGTTGGCGCACAAGTCGGCTCGTGGAGCTACTTGATTCAGTATGTCCAGGAATACGCTCACCAGCCGGAAAAAGTCGCTGGATATGTTCTCACCGGATCTCTCGCCGCCTTTGGAGTGGGCCGCTTCTTCTCCACCTACCTAATGCGTACCGTCTCTCCAAGCAAATTGATGGGGACCTATAGCGTCATCAATGTCGTGCTCTCCTCGATTGCCGTCCTGCATCCTGGATGGGTTGGCGTCTGGTGCGTCTTCCTGACTAGCTTCTTTATGTCACTAATGTTCCCTACCATTTTTGCGCTCGGCCTCAAGGGGCTCGGGCCGAACACCAAACTGGGCGGTTCTCTGCTAGTCATGGCAATCATCGGGGGTGCCGTACTCACTCCTGCCATGGGTTGGCTTTCAGAACACTTCGAGCATGTGGCCCCGGCCTATTCGGTACCGCTTGTTGCCTACGTTTTCATTGCCTTCTATGCGTTCTTCGGTGCCACTCGCCGCGTAGAAACTTAGGCCGTGGCTCGTGCAGCAAGCTCAGACATCACTCTTGCCAACGAAAGTTGCGCTCTCGGCCCCGGTATCGGTGAGTCTGATACTTGACACATGTCTCCCAAGGTGCGGCGTATAATCGGTGCCACTTTCTGGACTTCGGAGGCTGCCATGTCCCGAACGTTGCTGACTCTGGTTTTGGTCGCCATCGCCGTATTCCTCAGCCCATCGATTTTCGGCCAGCAAAACCAACCGCTTGAGGATGGCACTCATTTGAACCGCTCGATCCAGCAGGCTCCCGGAATGAATGCACCGCCAGTTCGCAGTGAGGACGAAGCAACTCAGCAAATGTTGCAGAACCACCGCAAACAACGCCAGCTCGAGTTAATTCGTGACGCCGAAAAACTTCACCAACTTAGCGGTGAGCTCAAGGAGTTCTTGGACAAGAACGGGTCCACCATCTTATCGGTCGATATGCTCAAAAAGGCAGAAACGGTAGAAAAGCTCGCCCACAGCGTGCGGACAAAAATGAAGGACTTGCAGTAAAGATCCCTGGTAGCGACTCCAACGCTCACCTAAGTTGAATCCTGGCTTAGGCCTCACGCTTGCCCAGCAGATCCTCTATAGCAACCCCACAGCGCGGGAGAACCTTTCCTCCGGGCTCCCCGACAGCTTCGTCCACGGTACTGGACCGAGATCTCGGCCTCGCGCCATCGGGGGGCGACACAAGGCTTCTGGCACAAACCTCCGTCGGTCCGTTCCGGCACCTTCAGCCTGGTTTCTACTGGTCCTGCGAGCGCAATGACCTTACGACCAGCCAGGCTCCTTGTGCGGACCCGAGCATTCACCCCGGCTTCGCGCGGTCCAAACAACACCTGGATGGAGTACACAGCTTCAATTTCGACGACGGGTTTCTGGGAACCGACAAGATCGATAAGGGCTTCTATGTGATGGTCTATTTCCCGATTCCACCCTCACCATAGGGAACGGCCCTTCGTCCCGCCACCCTTGCTGGTGCTCGAAGGCCGGTACTTCCGTAATCCAGCCTTCTCAAATTTGCTAGGTCTTCCTCCGCACGCGGCAAATACTTTTTATTATGAGGATTCTTTCTAACTTCGCCGCGCTGCTTGTCTGCGCCTTTGTCGCAACCGCGAACGCGCAGGACAATCGCGTATTCGACTGGACTCCCGCTAACAGCGAGACCATCCCCATGGAGCCCGCCAGCATACACGCCGGGCGGGTTTACCATCCCGCGGCCGGAGGTGGCAACATGCACGTTGGCATCGAGTCCCGCTATCCCCTCACCGTCGCCATGGCCTGGGCCGACGAGTGGAACGCCGCTATGCAACATCCCGATGCGCCGGTGAATTTCAACTTGCTCTGCGTGAAGGAGCACGTCACCAGCACGACTTACGAGTGTCACCTGCCGTCGGAGCGGCCCATGATCATCACCTTCCGCGACGAGCGCCGGCCTGAAAAGCCGGTCGTCTCCACCCTCCGCGTAATCCTCGGGCCGGGCGCGCAGCAACTCATTTCACCCAACGACCTCCACATCCAGTATTACAGCTGGAGTTGCGTGGACAATTGCATCCTGCCCGAGTTCCACTGGCGCCGCATCCTGAACGAGAAATATGACGTGACCCCGGTGCCCAAGATTTACAGCCTAATGACGCCCGACCACGACGGCCAGGAACTCAGCGTGAAAATCAAGTCGCCCATTCCGCTCACGGTGGCGCTGCTGCCCTCTCATTTGGCCGACCAGGTTTATGACAAAGCGGTCAGCCTGGCCGACGCCCTCGATCAAACCGGGTGCAAGGAACGCGGCGTGCAGTCGATGAGCTTTAATTGCACCTTCAATGTCGCCAATGGCACGCAAACGCTGTTCATCCTTCCCGACATCAGCTTCTCGGGTCACAAGAAGGCCAACGTCGAAGTCAACACGGTGAAGTGCGTGGATCATTGCGACGTGCTGAGTACGCCGGCGAATCCGTAAACACGAGGGGAAGAGGAAACTCGAAAAAGCGGGGAATAGGGATAAAAGGAAAAGGCCAATCATGTTTCCATGACTGGCCTTTATTTATGCCGGCAACGACCTACTCTCCCACACACTTTCGCGTGCAGTACAATCGGCCCTGCGGGGCTTAACTTCCGTGTTCGGGATGGGAACGGGTGGATCCCCCGCGGTAAGATCA
>Ga0157374_10000185_pt1 | contig 58240 bp, 40 predicted proteins | sample M25metaG_FD_115308 | JGI IMG/M metagenome (GOLD analysis project Ga0157374, IMG submission 115308) | Miscanthus rhizosphere microbial communities from Kellogg Biological Station, Michigan, USA - M2-5 metaG | ecosystem: Host-associated > Plants > Roots > Rhizosphere > Soil | place: USA: Michigan...
CCGTAATTCCACTCCACTTTGTTGTGCCTGGCGCTTTCGTGATGTTCAGGGTGTGAGTCACGCCATTGAGGGTAATGGACTTGTAAAGTAAGTTTCCTCCAGAAGTCCTCTGGACTTGGATGATGAGATGATTCCACGCATTGTTCTTCGGATAGCAGGGCACTCCGGTCGGAATCCACTTCTTATAAACATTGCTGTAGATGTCCCATTCGTGGCCCCCCGCAATGCGGCATTCGTGCCCCCAAATATAGCCTTTGCCTCCGGTGAACTGATTGATGTCAAACTCCAGTGCTTGGGAGTACGAGATTGTGCTCGAATAAAAATAGAGGTCGTAGATGAAGTTCCGGGCCCCGTTCGTCAAGGTGTTGCTGTAGTCGGGAAGCCCGACTGTCGAAAACGAACCGACCAGGTGGTTGTTCCACAAGATATCGGAATATGGGCGAGTACCACCAATGTGATGCTTGGTAGCGTTGCCATCTTGCGACGGCGACCCGACTCCGGCACTTCGGGACCAATTTACGTTGCTTGCGGTTGAAGAGCAGGTGCTGCAAATAGCCCAGCTTGGTGACAGCAAGGCGTACCCAGGGCCCCAGGTAGTCTTGGATCCGAGGTCAGTGAACTTGTGATAGTAGGGACTTGAGGTGTTTTGAGCGAAGGACGTTGACAACGTAATGGACAAAAAAAGAGACAGGGCGAGGCAATACAGTTTCATTCGTTAGATTCTCCAGCGAGTACTGTATGGACTTGCCGGTGAGAGTAGACACTCATCTACTTACCTTCAACCAAAATCTGAAAACCACGTGTAGGCTTGCACGGTAGGAAGTACAGGCGAACAATTTACGAAAACGTCGCCCTCAATGTTAAACTGCCATCCCTGGAACTATGACGTTCCCGCCGCTTGAAGCCTCGCGGCGACCCGAGGCACCGCCTTGGTGATTGAGATTTTTCACCAGGTGCTCCCGTCGGTTTGGCTACAAAAATACCCGCATCGCAGTTCAAAGAACCAAGCCCACCGGGCGCAACGATCCCCGAGCTTGCAAAAGAAGGCAGCAGCCGAGGAAGAGAACACACCTCGATTGAGACCTGGATGTTGTGATTCTTCGAACAGAGGAGGGCTGCCGAGGGGCACAACCTCGCCCCTAGGCAGCCTGAAAGAAGCTATGGCGTCACCGCAGCGATGAATGTTCCCCAGTTCGCGGCCAAGACTCCCGGAGGTAGCGAAACAAGAGGCGGATTGATCGCCTCGGTTGCCATCCAGATGTGACCACTTTCGTCGGACACGGCGGCGGAGTAGTCTCCCCAGCGTCCGACGCGGCCATTCGGGAAGTATCCGGTGAAGCCGTCGTCAGGGCCAAAGCCTGGATCGGTGATCACGATTGTCCCTGCACCGTTCACCGCGTCCACCGTAGCGTAGGCCGCACTCGGATAGTAGTCCTCACCAGCGACTGAGAACACAATTGCTCCTTTGCCGTTGGCGTTTACCGCAACGGCCGGGAACAGCACGGAGTTTTGCTTCGGTGATTGAATTGAGACATACCCCTGGTTCACAACCGAGGCAGTTAGCCCGCTGCTCACTGTCGGAGCGATCGCGAACCATGCGGCTCCTGCGCGAACCGGACCTTGTGGCCCCGGTTGCACGCGGGTTGGAACGGCGGTCCACAAATTACCGTTCGCGAAAACCACCTGCTGCATGCGGTCGTCATTGGCGGCGACGAGTTCCTCGTGCACCTTCAATCCGACGCTGGCTAGAAAGTCGGCATAGGGAGTCGAGCCACCCTTCTGCTGGGTAGCGGGAGGAAATCCATAAACCTCTGTGGTCACGATGACGTTGCTGAGTTGGAGGTTTGGAGCGCCGCTGAGCGAACCCGTATTCGTGATCGCCCACACCGACACGCGGTTATCGACGGAATGCGCCGGATCGAGAGCACTGACAAAATACTCCGTTCCGCCTTGAGCGCTTTCATAGGTTCCACCGGGCGGAACTGTCGCCGGCTGAATGGATCGAGCCGGAATGCCCGGGACCACATTGAGATTGCCGAAATGAACTGCGCTGACGCTTCCGCCACCGCCCGCTTCTAGCGTAGCTAAGGATATTGCGTAAAGCTGTGCGCCGCGAAAACTGCCGGGAGGCAGACCGAACGCGTTGGTTGATAAGTAGAATCCATTGGCATCGGCACCGATGAGCGGCTGGTCCCCGAAACAGCCCGTCGGGCATCCCCCAAAACGCGCATCACCGTCATGACTGATGTCGAAAGAGAAGACATTCCACCCGCCCAGGGGGTTGTTGCTCTGGCTCACGGCGATCAGGATTTGCGACGTGCTTCCCAAATTGCCCGTGTTCGGATCCTTCGAGATTTCTAGCTCTGTGACGAAAAAGTGTCCGTTCACCGAGTCGTAATAGGCCCGCGGGTCGGAGAGAAATGGCCCGAATGGCGGTACGACTTGGCCGTTCTGGACCATGAAGGTCGGGAGAAGACCAAAGAACGCGCTCATCGATTCAAAACCAAAGAGGTTTCCTTGAGTGTCGAAAATCGCTATTGCGTTGTTAATTGTCTCAACCACGAATCCATTTCCCACCGCCAAACCCTGATCCGGAGGCTCCAACTGACCATTGTTGCCATTCGCGAAACCGGTTGGGGCAATGGCCTGCAACAATTGATCCAGTCCCTTGAATCCGAGAAAGGTCCCAGAACCGATCGGACTCCCTGCGGGCCGAGGAACGAAGTTCGCAGGCAAGCGAGCCGGACTGTTATTACCGGAAATACCAGGGATGTCAAAGGTTTCGTCGACTTCTGGTCCCTCGACGATCTGATTGAGCGGTGTGCCGGAGCCTTTCCCCGCCTTGAACTTAGTCGTGCCGACGAACGAAACGGGTGTGATGGAAGTAGTCTGCGCAAGCAGTCCACCGCAAAACAGCAATACGGTCACAGAACTCAAAAACGAAAGCTTTCTCATTTTTTGCTCCTCCGTTGGCGGCCTGAGATGTCCGCCTATAAGGCTGGAAACGTCCTGGGGGATGGTCGCAGCCTTGTAAGTAGCTGCTGGCCAAAAACGAACCTCACCACTATACGCCGGCCCAACTTCCTGTTTTTGCGCGAATTGTAAAATCCTAATGAAACAAGCGCGGCCACTGGCGCGGCCTTCCGGCCGGTCGGGAGGTTACCGAACGAGCCGTTATGAGCTCAAAGGCCTTGAGCTCAATCGAAGGGAGCCGGCTAACCTTCGGGTGCGAAGTACCGGACACATGGGTGACAGTCTCCGCCGAGTGGCTAAGATCTGCAGGACAGTAGCGAAACACGCCCGTTCCCTAGTGTCGGGTTGCAAAACAATCTTTGACGCAGAGAAAATCGAAGAGTGGAGCAGAGTCCGCAATCTCTCGGTGGAGCCTCGAAGTCGACTGCGTTTAAGATCTCGCAGATCCTGACCGCTCCGAACCAGCTCACGCTGGCCCGAATGGCCTTCCTTCCCTTCATCGTGAACAAGCTCCTGGAGCACCATTTCAAAGGTGCGCTCATTCTGACATTGCTTGCCGGTTTAAGCGACGGACTGGACGGGCTTCTCGCCCGCCGCTTACATCAGCAGACATTGCTTGGCCAATATCTTGACCCGATCGCTGACAAGCTGCTGTTGAGCACCATATTTCTCGTGCTGTCGGTAGTCGATCTGATTCCCTGGAAGTACACGGTGTTGGTCTTCAGCCGTGACGTATGCATCCTTCTGGTCAGCGGCGTGCTCTACACCATCGCAGGACTTCGTGACTTTCGTCCCAGCATTTTTGGCAAGGCAAACACCTTCGCCCAAGTGGCGGCGGTGCTATTTGTCATGTTATTCCAGGTGTATCCCCAACATTGGGTCTGGGCCGGACGCAGGTTGTTCCTGAGCGCCACATTCTTGTTCACCATTGTCTCGGGATTGCACTATGTCTATCTCGTCGGGCAGCGGCTGCACGCGATGAATCAGAGTGCCGCACAGACCTAGCATTGGTTTGCCGCGGGTTCGCGCAGGAAGGAATCAAATCCTCATCAGCGCATGCAAATCCGACGTCCTTACCGACTCCTCGAGGAATCCAAACGTACCTTGCTCTCTGACCTCGCGGGCGGCCTCGAGAAAGCCGCTCATGGCCGCACGATAGAGCGAGGTCGCCAGACTAATTCGCTTCACTCCGGCAGCAGCTAGTTCAGCCACGGAGAATGACTTCCCCTTAATTCCCACCATGAAGTTGAAGGGCTTCGACAAAGCCGCACAGACCTCGTGCACGGCTCGAATGTCCGGTAGACCCGGAGCAAACAGAACGTCGGCGCCCGCACCCTCAAACGCCTGCAGGCGGGCAATTGTTTCTTGCAGCTTCGAATTTGGAAACAGCAGATTGTGCGCGCGTGCGGTCAACATGAAGGGAAAGCCAAGTTTGCGGGCAGCCTCAGCCCCGGCCGCAATCCTCTCTACCGCATGTTGGAAGTCGTAGAGGGGCGCCTCTGGACGGCGCGTTGCGTCCTCGATGGTGCAACCGACCAGTCCCACGCTTGCGGCCCGGCGTACAGTTTCGGCAACCGCTTCAGGCGTGTCCCCGAAGCCGTTCTCGAGATCCGCTGAAACCGGCACATCCGTGGCGCGGACAATCGCGCGAGCATGTTCGAGCGCCTCCTCTTGGGTGAGCATTCCGTCCCTTTTCCCGACCGTACACGCGGCCGCGGCGCTCGATGTGGCCAATGCCTGAAATCCGAGCCCGGCCAGCAGCTGCGCCGATGCGGCATCCCATGGATTCGGGATAACGAACACTCCCTCCGCCTCGTGGAGTGCGCGAAAGCGAAGTGCCTTTTCCTGTTGTTCCGACATAGAACTCCTCGATATGGAAGAGAATTTTACAAGCACAACGGATGTCGAGATATATTTCGGTCATGATCATTTCCCCTCGCTCCCGCCATGTTCGTGCTTTGGTCTTATGGGTTGCCGCACTCGCGACCTGCGTTTTTCCAGCAAGAGCCCAAACACCGACGGTTCCTACCCTGGAACAATCGCTGGCCACGGAAGTCGACAGGTTTTTCGAAGCCGATAAAGTCTCGCCACCGGCCCCTTGTCAGGCTCTGTTTGTCGGCTCTTCGAGCATCGTGCGATGGAAGGAGACTCTCGCCTCCGACATGGCACCGATGCCGGTCCTCAACCGCGGCTTTGGCGGCTCTCACATCGAATATGTGAACCGCTGGTTCGACCACCTCGTTGCCGCTTACCGGCCTCGCGCCATCGTGTTTTACGCGGGCGAGAACGATCTTGACGCCGGCAAGTCGGTGGAAAGGGTCGTGTCTGATTTTGACGAGTTCATGGATCACAAGACCAAAGCTCTGGACAACACGCCCGTGTATTTCATCTCTCTCAAGCCCTCGAAGTTGCGCTTCGCGCAGTTTCCTCTTCAAACGCTGGTCAATAACGCGGTTCGAGACCGGGCCGCCAAACGCTCCGACCTCCACTACATCGATGTGGTCTCGGCGATGCTCGATGAAACCGGCAAGCCAAGAGACCTGTTTGTCGGCGACGGCCTGCACATGAACGCCGCTGGTTACGAGATCTGGACACGGATTGTGCGGGCGGCTTTGCTTCCGCATACCGAAGCGGAGGAACGCAGCTGTCATGGAAGGCTTGCCCCGTCTCGCTGACCCCCAAGCACTCGCCCCACGAGCGGGCAAGAGCAAGGCCAGGGGGAGACAACTGATAGTGGCGTTTTTGCCAATCGCGTCGGACTAGAGATCAAGTCCGGATTGGGCGAACCTCAAAAGGGCGAGCAGCCCCTACTCCAAGAGCTCAGAATCGAACCGCCGGTAGATCTCGTGTTGATGGCTGGGGTCGCGGTCGGATTGAAGCGCGGCAATCAAGGAATGCAATCGCGGGGTAAGGACAATCAAGTAACGGGCCCCCTGGCCGGCGGTGTAGGTGTGGGCAACACCTGCGGGCACAAACACCGTTTCTCCCGCTCCCACAATCTCGGTTCGGTCCGAATACCGAAACGTCAGTTCACCTTCGAGGACGTGCCATGCTTCGTCGTCAGAATGGTGAACGTGCAGAGTGGCCGGACCGCTGCCTCGCCACTCATGGATCTCAAATGACTTGCCTGCGGCGGAAAAAGCGGGAGTTCCCATGGCGGGGATGATACTACCTGGCCGCCTTTCTGATCCCTGGTCTCCACTTTCACTAGACTCGGCTCCGCCAGTTTGCCCCTTTTTCTTTTCTCCCGCTATCATTGAAGTTCCTTTCACCCTATGGCGCTGCGTCTTTTCAATACACTATCCGCCAAAGTTGAGGATTTTCGGCCGCTAGCGGACAACGAAGTCCGCATGTACGCCTGCGGACCAACCGTCTACGACTACGGCCACATCGGCAACTTTCGAACCTTCGTTGCGATCGATCTGTTGGCCCGCTATCTGCGCCTCAGCGGATACAAGGTCAAACACGTCATGAATATCACCGACGTGGACGACAAGATCATCCGCAACTCGGCTGCTGCCGGCCTCTCGGTGCAACAATACACGGCGAAATATGAGAAGGCGTTCCTTGAAGATGCTCGGGCCCTGCATATCGAACACCCGCAGATCGTCCGCGCCACAGAGAACATCGCACCCATGGCGGAGTTCATTTCGAAGCTGGTCGAGAGCGGCTACGCCTATAAGACCGACGATGGATCCTATTACTTCCGCATCGCCCGCTTCCCTTCCTACGGAAAACTTTCGAAGAAAGACTTCGCCGGCATGGAAGACGGTGCCCGGGTGGACGTTGATGAATACGAGAAAGACAACGCCCGCGACTTCGCGCTCTGGAAAGCCCCCAAGCCGGGCGAAGCCTCATGGGAGAGCATGATCGGCCCCGGCCGCCCAGGCTGGCATATTGAATGCTCGGTCATGTCCATGCAACAACTCGGCGAAAGCTTTGACCTGCACGCCGGGGGAGAAGACCTGATCTTCCTGCATCACGAAAATGAAATTGCGCAATCCGAGTCGCTCACGGGTAAACCGTTCGCGCATTTCTGGTTCCATGCGCGCTTTCTGCTGGTCGAGGGCGAAAAAATGTCTAAAAGCGCGGGGAATTTCTTCACCCTGCGCGATCTGGTACTCAAAGGTCACAAGCCTTCGACGATTCGCTACCTTCTCGCATCCGTCCCCTATCGCAATCAGCTCAACTTTACTTTTGACGGCTTGCAACAGGCGGCAGCTTCCGTCGACAGGCTGCGCAACTTCCGCCAGCGTATCGCGGGCAAGTTACCCGACGGCTCAAGCATCGCCATGCCCAGCCTCGGGGAGCAAACTTGCAAGCGTCTGCGGGAGGCGCTCGACGACGACCTGAATACCGCTCAAGCGCAAGCCGCAATCTTTGACATGATTCGTGCGGTCAACAGCGCGATCGACTCCGGTGACCTGAAAAGCGGCGATGTGCCGGCTCTCCTCGCAGCCCTCGGGCAATTCGATCAGATCTTCTCGGTTCTCGAGGACGACGATGCGGCTCAGATGCGACGCATCTACGAGTGGGCCAAGGCCGAAGGGCGCGAGAAGGATGTCAGCCCGGAACTGGAGGAAATCGTCCGTTCCGCCGCCCTGAGCGATGCACAAATTGAGGCCATGATTCAGCAAATGAGCGAGGCGCGCAAGGCCCGGGACTTCGGAACTTCCGACAAAATCCGTGCCGAACTCATCGCCCAAGGCATCGTGGTAGAGCAGACCAAGGATGGAATTCGCTGGAGAAGGAAATAAACCGTGGATCTAAAATGGGGACTTGAAGGATGTGTCCTCGCCGGCCTTGCATGGTAATCGACCCGTGGCCGGGCTAATTTCATGCGCTCTCTCTCCGACTATCTCATCGACGCTGAACGGGCACACGGACACATCTGCGCCGGGCAGGTGCTCGGCGTACGGATGGCGATGCTGGGTCTCCAGATGCTAAGGATCGGCGACCCGCAGAACAACAAAGAAGACCGCAAACGCCTGGTTACCTTTGTGGAAATTGACCGCTGCGCAACCGACGCGGTCGCCGTTGTCACCGGGTGTCGATTAGGCAAGCGGGCCTTGAAGTTTCGCGATTTTGGCAAAATGGCGGCAACCTTTGTTGACGTCAAAACCGGGCGTGCCATTCGCATTGCTGCGAAAGAATCCTCGAAAGCCCTCGCGCGTCAGCTCCATCCGGAACTGGAAAACCAGAACCAGCAGCAGATGCTGGCCTATCGCGAGATGGCGGACGATGACCTGTTCACGACGCAGTGGGTCAAGGTCGACTTGCCTCCGGAAGAATTCCCCGGATATCGCGGCCAACGCATTGCTTGCGATTCATGCGGGGAAGGCATCAACTTCCGCCGGGAGGTACGACGCGGCATGCAAACCCTGTGCCGCAGCTGCGCGGGAGAACAGTACTACGAAATTCTCAAAGCATGAACTCAACGGGAAGGGGCGCCGAAGATCGTTCTTGGAACTTCTATGACTGCGCCTTCTCGTAAGCGTGGGCGGCCCGCAGAATCGTCGCTTCGTCAAAGTGCTTCCCGAAAATCTGCATGCCGATTGGCAGATTCTCTTTTGAATGGCCCACGGGAATCGAGATCCCCGGAATGCCCGCCAGGTTCGCAGTCACCGTGTAGATATCGGCTAAGTACATCGCCAGGGGATCGTCCACCTTTTCACCAAGCTTGAAAGCCGGCGTCGGGCTGGTTGGCCCGACGATGACATCCACCTGCTGGAAAGCTTCTACGAAGTCCCGGGTGAGCAGCGTGCGCACGCGCTGCGCCTTCAGGTAATAAGCGTCGTAATAGCCGGTGCTCAAGGCATAGGTTCCCAGCATGATGCGGCGCTTCACTTCGGCTCCGAAGCCCTCGTCGCGGCTGCGGCGGTACATATCGGAGAGGCTGCGAACACCGTTGGCCCGATAGCCATAACGCACGCCATCGAAACGCGCGAGGTTGGATGACGCTTCGGCGGTGGCGACCAGGTAATACGCAGGAATTGCGTACTTCGTGTGCGGCAAGGAAACCTCAACGATTTCGCAGCCGAGCCCTGCCAATTTCTGAATTGCGGCCTCAATCGCCGCCCGAGTTTCAGGCTCAAGGCCTTCGCCAAAATACTCTTTGGCGACCCCAACCCTCATTCCGCGAACGGGCTTTTCGAGTTCTCCCACGTAATCGGGAACCGGCACCTCGGCAGAGGTCGAGTCCATCGGATCCCGTCCGGCAATGGTGCGCAGCATGAGGGCGGTGTCTTTTGCGGTCTTGGCAAACGGGCCGATATTGTCGAGCGAGGAGGCAAATGCAATCAAGCCGTAGCGCGAGACGCGGCCATACGTCGGCTTCAGGCCAACCACCCCGCAAAACGACGCAGGCTGTCGAATGGAACCGCCGGTGTCAGAACCCAAGGTTGCAACTGCCATATCCGCCGCAACCGCGGCAGCCGATCCACCCGACGAGCCCCCTGGAACACGCGTCACATCCCGCGGGTTGTGTACCGGCTTAAATGCGGAATTCTCGTTCGACGATCCCATGGCGAATTCGTCGCAATTGAGCTTGCCGAGTACTAAGGCTCCGGCTGCCTCCAGCCGAGCGACTGCCGTGCAGTCGTACGGCGGAATGTAATTTCCCAGAATCTTCGATCCGGCAGTTGTGCGAACGCCTTTGGTCACGAGAACGTCTTTTATGCCAAGTGGAACACCTGCCAGAGGCGGAAGCTTCTCGCCGTTTTTCACCAACGAGTCGATCTCTGCAGCCTTCTCGAGCGCACGCTCTTTCGAGAGCATCAAATAGGCGCCGATGGCTGGATCCTCGGCTTCAATTTTTCTGAAGTACGACTCCGCCAGCGCCGTGGCGCTGGTGATGCCTTCCGCAACAGCGGAGCGGGCGCGGTCGATGGTGAGGTTGCGGAGGTCCATGTGTGTTGCGGCTTCTCAGTTGACGGTGTTCAGTACGGGAACTGAAGAACTATCTTTCAATCACTTTCGGAACCTTAAAGAACGTGCCCTCGGTGTCCGGCGCATTGGCCAGCGCGACATCATGGGGTAGAGACTTGCGCAAACCCTCGTGAGTGTCGGGGCGGCTGGCGTAGGCGAAGCGATCGCTTCCCTGTTTGGAATCATCCAGGCCGAAACGGTCGGAGACCTGGGCCATCGGAGGCACGTTCCCGGTATCTAGTTCGTTCAGGGAATCAACGTAGCCAAGAATCGAGTTCAGGTCGCGGACCATCCGCTCGCGCTCCGCCTCGGAGAGTTCCAGGTTGGCCAGGTCAGCCACATAGGTGACGACTTTTTCGGTAACTTTCATATTCTTGGTGCCATGCGATGAAGCGGATTCCGTGAATCAGCTCTAACCGCACTCCCTATTCCTAACTCTGACCAGCTTCCGTGGTCGGGCACAGTACGATCTCGCCACCCGGGCAAAACAGTACCGAGGTTCAGACTTCGATCAGGCGCTCTAAGCGGCTTTGCGGCGCACCACGAACTCAACCGCGCTCACGCCCTTGGCATACCGGTTCAAAGCGGCGACGTACCTGGGCGCCAGGTGTTCGAGTTCAGCCCGCCAGGCGGAATCCGGGACTTCGACTCTCAATACACCTTGCGAAAACTCCAAGGCTTGCGTGCGGGCGGCAACAACCGATCCGCATGCCACGGGCCAGGCAAGTAGAACGGCCTCGGCACTCGGAGCCTTGCGCACGCTGCCTGCGATTATTTTTTCGATTGCTCCGCCGATTGGTTCCACAGAGTCCTGATTCTAACATCGAGAGAGCTTGCCTCTCACGTTCTCTCTTCTTTGAATAACAACTCAGCTGCGGCTTGTGCCTTGATTTTGGATTGGCGGGGCGCCACCGTACCTCTTGGGACGTTTCTAGGACGCATTTCACAGAAAACGCCACCGCAGTTTAATCATAGTCGGGCGGAAATTGCTGCTCGACATAACGCAAGGCATCTTCCTTGCTGCCAAGCCTGCCGTCCAGTTGCGCATCTTCGACCGCACCCAGAGCTTTTTTGAACCAGGGTCCTGGCTTGTAGCCGGCGGCAATCAGATCATCGCCGCCGAGCAGCGGTTTCGGACGGACCTCCTCGGGCGGAAGATTCTTGATTTTCTCGCGCGTAAAGTCATACATCCCCAAAGCGCGGTGGCTAGACTCACAGTCAAGCCGATGCAGTTCGAGATGCTCATCAAAGCGCGGCAGGCGAATGAATTTTTTAAATGTCGACGGCTTCATGCGCTCGACGTCGCCGAAGCGCATGTGATTGTCGACCAGGGCGAGAATCTGCTCGGTATCGTCGTTAGAAAAGCGCAACCGCTTGCAGATGGCTTCCGCCATTTTGACTCCCACGCCTACATGATTGTCGAAACGAATGCGGTCAGGAGCGCGGCGGAATGTCGGTGGCTTGCCCACGTCGTGAAGCAGTGCCCCCCAAGCCAAGGTGGGAGTGCAGGGACGGGGCAACTTCTCGAGCAACAAAAGCGTATGCACAAAAACGTCGCCTTCGGGGTGAAACTCCGGCGGCTGCTCAACTCCCTTCATGGCCTCGATTTCCGGGAGAACCTCATGCAGAAGTCCGCCCTGGTCGAGGAGTTCAAAGGCCCGCTTCGCGTGGCCTTCGGTCAACATCCTTGTGATCTCATCGCGGACACGCTCGTGCGAGACCTGACGAATTTGTGGCGCGAGCTTTTGAAGTGCGGAGAAGGTTGCCGGATCGATGTGGTATTCAAAGCGCGCCGCGAAGCGAATCGCTCGCAGCATGCGCAACTTGTCCTCGCCAAATCGAAGCTCAGGATCGCCAATCGCGCGAATGATCCCCGCCCGCAGGTCGGCTTGACCGCCAACAAAGTCGAGCACCTCATTGTTCTCGGGATCAAGAAGCAGGCCGTTGATGGTGAAGTCACGGCGCTCGACATCTTCCCGCGGATCGCGGCTGAAGCGGACTTCGTCGGGATGGCGGCCGTCGGAGTAACTCACGTCACAACGGAAAGTCGCGACCTCAACGCAGGCTTTGTGCGAATGGCCGAAAGAAGGCGGCTCTTCGCTGCCTTGCCCCGGCTCCCCTCCCCCACCGGTTTGGCCGCGGCGGGCGAGAGTATCAACGCCTGATTTCCCCTGCCGCAATTCTTTCGGCACAGGTACTAGCACGACCCCGAACTGCGCACCCACCGAATAGGTTTCGGGAAAGATCCGCATGACTTGTTCGGGAGAGGCGTCGGTTGCGACGTCATAGTCGGCGGCCTCGCGCCCGAGAAGAAGGTCGCGCACACAGCCGCCGACAAGGTAAGCCTGGTGGCCCTTATCGCGCAGGGTACGAACAATCGAAACGGCAAAATCGCGGGCGGACATATTTCGATGATACAGGCGGCGATCGCGCCTGGCTGGGGTCTCGAAATGCTGGATGCGATTGGAAGCTATTTGGAAGGCTGAGCTTTGGCGTTTGCGGGCTTTGCCGGTTCACTCGCTCTCAGCACCTGATCGGCGCCGACGTTCTCGAATTTTTGGATTTCCCCGGAGGGCCAATGGATCTCAACCAGATCCGCTCGCTCGTCTGCGCCCAGGCCAAAATGCACCGGTCCATCGCTCGACGAGGCGTAGCAGACGCTGGTGGTCATGTGATTGTACTGAGTGCCCACGGTTTTGCTCACCACCTTAATGCGCGCGCCAATGCCATCGCGGTTGCTCTGGGTGCCCGTTAGAGCGACTTCCAGCCAATGGCCGGGGCTGGGGCTCCGATTCATCCAGAGCTCCGCGGGACGGCCAATTGCGGTCACCACTACGCCGATCCGGCCATTGCTTTCAAAATCCCCCAGAGCGCAGCCGCGATGCTGAGCCGGCTGGCTGGCGTTCAGTCCGGCTTCATCCGTCAGCGGCTGCCACTTGCCCGCGGAGCCGAGATTGCGGAAAACGGTGTTGTTTTCAAACACCGGACGATTGCTCATTTGGGTAATCCCCACATCACCTCGAGTCACGAAGAGGTCCTTCCAACCGTCGTTGTCAAAGTCGTAGAGGGCGGCGCCAAATCCGTCCATATGGTACGTCTGTTCGCGCAAGCCCGAGGAGGTTGTCGCCTCCTGGAAGTCGCCGTGACCGGTGTTCTTAAATAGGGGAAATGTCTGTTGGGCGAGCGCAACGAAGACAATGTCGGGATAACCGTCGTTGTTGTAGTCGCGGAAATCAAGCCCCATCCCGGAAACAAACGCTCCGTCCTCAGGAAGCGCTACTCCTGTCTGAAACGCCACTTCCTCAAACTTGTTACCCAAGTTGTGGAATAGGAAGTTGTATTGAGCATCGTTGGTGACGAACAGATCCTGATTGCCGTCAAGATCGTAGTCCGCCACCCCGACCCCCATGCCCTTGCCAACCTTGTCGCGCAATCCCCATTCTTTGGTTGCGTCGCGAAAGCTACCATCGCCGTTGTTCAAGAACAGCTGGTTGGGACTTCCTTTGTAAAACCGTGGATGGCAATAGTCGCCTTTACCCTGAAAGGCACACAAGGGTTTGTCGGAATATTGCCATTGCAGGTAGTTCAACACGAAAAGGTCAAGCCGGCCGTCATTGTTTACATCGACCCAAGCGGCCGTCACTGCCCACAGCGGGCCATATTCCGGATCAGGACGATTGATCGCGGCATCGAGCCCAGACTTGACGGTCACATCGGTAAATGTGCCATCCCCGTTGTTGTGATAAAGCGTGCTGTGGTGCACGCCCGCGACGAACAGGTCGGGATGGCCGTCGTTGTCGTAGTCACCAACGGCAACTCCCGTGTCATAGCCGGTGCCGGCGAGTCCAGCGGCCTCAGTCACGTCCGTAAACACACCGTTTCCATCGTTGCGAAAAAGCCGGTTGGAGTACTTGGGATCGTCTTTCTTGAGGGTCTTGATATTGGCCCCGTTGGCGAAGAAGATATCCGGCCTGCCATCGCCGTTGTAATCGAACACGGCAACGCCTCCGACCATGGTTTCAGGAGCATTCCGCGCTGGGGTGGGGTCGTTCTCAAGTTGGAAGGCAAGAGATTTCAGTTCGAAGCGGATGGGGCTGGGAGCATCGGCGGCACCCGCAGCCAGTGCGCAACAGAAGGTAAGCAGTACAACCAGGGTTCGTAAACGGGTCGCCATCAGGGACAAGAAAAAGGGGTGGCCAGAGGCCACCCCTGATTGTAACCAACTGCGGTTTAGAAGTAGTACTTCACCGAGAACATCATCGAACGATTGCCGGTCTTGAATGCTGGTTTGCCGGTTAAGCTCGGGTTGGTGTTCGTTGGAGACATTCCTACAACTTTGGCATAGCAGTTGTTTGGATCGTTCGCTGCGTTGAACGTCGCCTGTCCTGCTCCTTGGAGGAACGCGCACTCGTTCCCGCCGCCGACGAGCGGTGAGCTCGTTGCGGTTACCGGAATCGGCACGTTGTAGTTCCGCGTCAGGTTCAGGGTTTGGTCAGCCTGGCCAGCCAAACCGAATTGCGGGTTGGGATGGTTCAGGAAGTTGATTGCCTGCATTCTGAACTGGATCTTCTGTCTCTCGTTGATTTGGAAACTCTTGAAGAGACCCAGATCGCTGTCGAAATATGCCGGTCCGCGGATGTAGGGGAAATTCATCGTGCCCTGCTGTCCGTAGGCCGGTGTAGTGAAGCAGTTTGGATTGAAGGACAATCCCGAGGCATGGTGCCGCGGATCGCACGTGACCTGTGGAACTAGGACAGTGTAACCGCCGCCGCCGCCATCGGTTCCGAACCAAGTGCCTGGGTTGACGTTGTTCGATCTCAGACCGTTTGGCAGCAGTATGCTGTTGTCCGGAAGATCGGGTGCGCCAAGTGTTGGCACCGTCATGCCACTGGCAAACGTGGCGTTCAGGTTACCACCCAGGTTGGGCTGAATCGGAGCGCCCAAGGCATACGTGGTGAAGCCGCTGAGCTGCCAGCCGTTCACCGCACCTTCGACGAACTTGCTGCCATGAACAAACTTAGGCAGGTTCCACACGTAGCCGGCATTGATGGTTTGCGTGTGGTCGTAAGCCAAAGGTCCGTAGTTGTTCTTCAGGTTGAACGGATCGGTGGCTTTCCCGTTTCCAGCACCGTTATCGGTTTGGCCATCGCGAGTACCGAGGACCTTACCGAAGGTGTAGTTGGTCAGGAAAGTAACCGGGCCGGAGGCCTTCTGCCACCCAATCTGCAGCGAATTGTAGTTGGCATATCCGCCGTGGGTAATCAGATAGATATCCGTGTAGTTATCTAGCGGACGGAAGTGATTGGCAGTGAAGCCGGCATTATAGTTTTGCCGTCTATTTCCGCCGCCGTTGGGGCTGACATTGAAACAATCCACGGCATCCTTCGGACTCGGAGTATATACGCCGCCCGAGGTACTGCCGTTGTTGCAACTCAGTCCGCTTGGTGAAACCGCGAGACCAGAGGTTGGATCCGCCAGGAAATAGCCGCCAGGAGCAACGGCGTTCTGGTCGAGCACCTTGTCATTGGCGCCGTTCAGCAGCTGGTTCTGGCTCTTATTAGCAACGTAAGAGATCTCCAGCACCGAACGCCATGGCATGGCTTGCGAGATGGTCACGTTCCAGTCGTACACAACCGGGGTGCGGTTGTCGCCCTTCTGCATGGCAGAGATCGTGGCACCGTTCTGGACGGATCCAGAGGGCGGCACGAATCCAAGCTGGCTCAGACAATTAATGGTTCCGTAGCCAGTGCAGGAGGGGTTGGCAGCGTTCGGATCATAGGGAGTCGATCCGCCGGGGACCGCAGTGAAGGTAAAGATACCGGCAGGTCCGTTCATGGGGCCGGTCACGTCGTTCACGGCAAACTGATACCGGAACGCCGCGAAACCGCCACGGAGAACGGTCTTCCCGCTTCCGAACACGTCATAGGCAAATCCGACTCGGGGTTCGTAATAGAACAGAGGGGAAGTGAAACCCGACTTCGGAATGCTGTTGTTGATTGCGTGCCAGGTCAAGCCCGGGTTGCAATTGGACAAGCAATTGCCCTGAGGGTCAAACGTTCCCGGAACGTTTGAGTAGAGGGCCGGATCCCACACCTGCGCGCCGGAATCGGGGCCAACCCATTGTCCGACGTGATCGAGACGCAGGCCGTAGTTCAGGGTCAACTGACGGTTGGCCTTGAAGCTATCCTGGCCGTAGATCGACCACTGATGGTTCTTGATGTAATTGCCACCAACCGGTCCGCCAGTGCTGACTTCTTGGTAGCTGCTCATCTGACCGAGGAACCAGTCGGCGACAACGTTGCCGGTGTCGTTACTGTTCCAACCGCCGCCAACGTTGATGGCACCCTTGTCGGTTGGAGCGAATCCCAACGCCGATTGGATGTTACCGCTGGTGTCCCAATAGGCACCGACTTTGATCGTGTGAGCACCAAGAACCTTGGTGAAGTTGTCGTAGATGGATGGATCTTTCTTCAGAGCGCCAAACGCGTCTTTGCCGGCTCCGAAGTTGCTCGAGAACGACACCTGCCGGATGTCCGGGAAGGAACCGCCCCAAGCGCCAATGAGGTCCGGGATCTGCTTGATGCCCTGGTTGTGTGAGAAAACTTCGTTGACGTTGAATCCGAGCTTGGTGCGATCGACCGCGGAGGGGTTTGTCAACATCGCCGGATTGATGTACCGGGCCAGCGTGAAGACGAACTCGTTGGTCGTGGTCGGGTTGAACACGTGAGTAAAGTTGGCCATGACTTCCTGCGAAACCGTCTTCGCCAGAGCGTTCGACGGATAAGGCAGGGACCAGGCTGGACCAGACCACCACATCTCGAACGGAATCGCATCGTTCTCGATCTGGCGGGTATAGGAACCAGTCAGCTTCGTGTTTTCGCTGATAGCATAGTCAATTTTGCCGGTGGCTTCCCAGCGGTTCTGGGGGTTGTTGGAAGCAAGAACCAAGTTGTTCCAACCATTGCCGGCGTTGGGGGTCGTGTTCGGCTTGGGATACAAGCCCATGATCGAGGCGAGCAGAGGATCCGGAGTTGCCGGGACAGCCGCGAAACAGGCCGCGCTTCCGGTCGGCAATTTCGGAGTGTTATAGGCGTAGAACCAAGGGCCCTGCAGGCCTTGCAACAGCGGAGTCGCCTGACAGTTCCCAGCGGTGCCGGTGTAGCCAGGAGCACCATCGATGGTTGTATTGCTGAAGTCGCCAGCGCGCTGCTCAAGTGTGGGGACGTTGTACGCATGGATTGAGCCGGCAGGATGCTGGCGCATGTACTCGTACCCACCCCAGAAGAACAGGTGCTTGCTGTGCGGGAGAATCGGGCCACCTACGTTGCCGCCCATGTAGTAGTAGCTCTCATCGTCCGGGATAATTCCTTGACTGTGAGTGTAGGAATCAATGGCGTTAAGGGCTTGGTTGCGGGCATAAAGGTAGCCCACACCGTGATACTGGGTGCCGCCGCTCTTGCTGAAAGCCTGGAAGACCACCGGGCCTTTGGCATATTCGGCGCTGTAGGAGGACATCAACATCTTGACTTCGGACACCATGTCTTGGTTGATGTTCGCAATCTGCGTACCGGCGTTGCCTGGATCGACCAGGTTGGCACCGTCTAGCATGAATGCCATCGAGCCATAAGGCTGGGTCCCGTTGATCGAGTAGGAACCCACTGGACCAGTGTTGGTTCCAACGACTTTGTCGTTAAAGCTGTTGCCCTGGTTGAGACCATTCGTCGAAGCCGCGCCAGGCATTAGTTTGATGAGCTCGCCAGCATCGCGACCGAGAATCGGCACGTCGGTGACGAGAGTCTGGTTCAGCGTGGTGCTGACCTCGGCGTTGTCGGTCGGAACGCTCAGAGCGCCAGCTTGAATTTCCACGGTCTCGTTAACCGCACCTACTTGCAGAGAGATGTTTGAAATGGTTCTGTTATCGCCCTGCGCGAATACAACCCCCGTCTGCGACCAAGTCTTGAAACCTTGTGCGCTAACGATGACGGTGTAGGAACCGGGCTGCACGGCTGTGATTGAGAAGTAACCGGATCCGTTTGAAACCGTAGTACGCGTATCACCCGAAAGCTCATTCTTCATGGTGACTTTTGCGTTCGCGACCACAGCGCCGGTCGAATCCATCGTGGTTCCTGTTAGGGTTCCGGTCAGCTGCTGACCGAATCCTAGCGAGGCCAACGAGATAAACAGTGCCAAGCAGGCGACCGAGCCTGCCCTGCACAAGACCGCCAAGTTTGACTTAGAAGTCATTAACTGCCTCCAGTTAAGCTTTCTTGCGAGTCGAAAGTATTGAAAAAGCGAATGGGTTGAGCGGGAGCCCCTCCCCCTCGCAAAAACCGAAGTAGCGTCCAGTAGTACAAAAACACTACTCTTCCAGCTGGGCAGCACTTTTAACGTGTGTTGCTGAATACTGTCAAGCAAAAAAAACGTTTTTGTTGTAAAACCTGCACGGTGTGCCCCAGGAGAGCCCAAGTGTTGGAACCTAAAACCACTTAAAACGCTCTCAAGACCTGCTGGAAACGCTTTCGAGACGGGGTGGGAGAAGGCCACTTTCCCATGCCATGGCAAGGCCACTTCGGGCACGGAAAAGGGGGAATCGCAGATGGCGGGCGCGGCCGCAAGGGTTTGTGGAGGTGTCGTCTACTAGGGTTGCAGGTTGTTGCAATGGACACTATTCTGGATGCGGCGGTGACCAATCCCCAATGTGGAAGTACCTTCTCCTGCGCAATGTTTTCCCATGCGCGATCTTTGCCCTTGCGTCCATAGTTCCTGTTTTTGGGGCCGAATGTCTCCCCTCCCCAGCGTTGCAAACCCAACTGCAGGCCCATCCGAACTCCGCGAGTTATGAATCGGCGGCCCTATGGTTCGGGGAACACAAACAGCTCTCTTGCGCCGCCGAAGCTTACCGCAAAGCCTTCGAGTTGAGTCCGAAGTCACCCCGGCTGGCTTATATGCTTGGCCTGAATCTGTTTTCGGACGGAAAGGCCGCATCCGCGGTTTTACCACTTAGGCAGTCGATCGAACTATCTCCTGCGGTTCTGAAACCTCACCTGGTTCTTGCCGAAGCCTTAGACCAACTGGGTCGATCCGAGGAGGCCTCGGCCGAGTGGCAAGCTGCGCTTAAGCTGGGACCAACCTCTCCCGAGGCACTTCATGGAGTGGCCAAGGGGTTCTTGAAACAACGCGAGTACAGCCAAGTCATCGGTCTGTTGCGTTCAACACCCGATGACGACGTCCTGATTGCAGACATCGCTCAGAGCTATATGGGACTCCATATGTCCGAGGAATCCTTCACCGTGCTCAGGAGCGCATTAAAGAGGCGACCCACTTCCATCATCTTGGCGAACAGCCTGGCCAGAATGCATCTGCAGAAGAATCAGTATTTGGCTGCGGAAAAGCTCTGCGCTGAAACCCTGAAGCAACATCCCACCAATCTCGAAGCCAAGATCCTGTACCTGCAAACTTTGCTGTTGACAGGCAATAAGCCGGTGGCCCGTCCGCTGGCAAAGAAGCTGTTGACGCTCGCGCCCTCTGACTTCACGGTCCTGGTGAGCAACGGAGTGCTGGAACATGATGCCGGCGAATTCGAAGCAGCTCGCGAGCATTTTCAGAAAGCCATTGCTATCAACCCAAACCTGGACGTAGCGCACTTCAATCTGGGGTTGACGCTGGTGCAGCTGGGCGACAACCAAGGCGCAAAAAAAGAATTCGAGAGCGCGCTTGAACTGGGAGCCACCGGGCCTGAAGTTCACCTCCAATTCGCCAGGGTGCTTCGCAGTCTCGGAGAGAACGATGCCTCCGCGACCCAGTTGACACAATACCGTCAATCGCTCGAGGACCAACATGATCGCGCTCTGGCCTTGAGCAAGACGGCACAGGGGGACAAGGCTCTTGAAGCGGGACAGGCGAAGGAGGCAGCAGGATTTTATCGCGAGGCATTGAACGCAACTCCGAATGACGCCGAGCTCAATTTCAAAATGGCGGTTGCCCTGGACCGAGTGGGCGACACCGTCAACGAACGAACGTTGTTAGAAAAGGCGGTTGAGCTCAATCCGGATTTGGCCCCTGCGGAAAATCAATTGGGGTTTCTAGCCTCTCAAAGCGGCGACCCCATCACGGCTGAGAAGCACTTCCGGCAGGCCCTCCGAGCAGCACCTACCTTCACCGAAGCGTGGGTCAATTTGGCGGCCTCGCTTGGTTTGCAGTCCAAGTTCAGCGAAGCCGAAGACGCGGCAGAGAATGCGCTCCGGCTGGAACCAAAGAATCCGCAGGCGCTTCTTCTCCGCGAAACCATTGCCAAAGCCCTGGCACAACACTGATGATGAAAGCTTCGCCGCGCATCCTATCCAGCAGATGAGGAACCCGCCCTACCGAAAATGGTCACGTCGACGCCTGCTTCAGAGCGCTCCGGCAGCACTTGCTCCTTTCCTGATCCCGGAAGCCTTGTGGCCTTCGACCACTTCTGAAAAACAATCTCCCTTTTCTAAGTTCGTCAATGTTGCCGAAGCTGCCGGACTCACGCACACCATGATCTATGCGCAGCCCGATCACAACACCTACATCGTCGAAGTGAACGGCGCGGGCTGTGCGTTTTTCGACTATGACAACGATGGGTGGATGGATGCGCTCATCTTGGGAGGGCGCACGCTGGAAGGCGTCCCTCCCGGTGGCGGAAACCGTCTTTATCACAACAACCGGGACGGAAGTTTTACTGACGTGACCGAGAAATCCGGATTAGCGAGTCCGGGATGGGCCTGCGGAGTTTGCGTCGGTGACTATAACAACGACGGATGGGAAGATCTATTCATCACCTACTACGGCCAGAACAAGCTATTTCGCAACAATGGCGACGGGACCTTCACCGATGTAACCGAGAAAGCCGGGCTCCTGCACAAAGAGACGAGATTCGGTTCCGGGTGCTCATTTTTCGACTACAACCGAAATGGGCATCTCGATCTGTTCGTTTCAAATTACGTGGATATTGATCTGGCCACGGCTCCGAAACCGTCGATGGATATTCCCAATTGCAATTTTGAAGGTGTCCCTACGAACTGCGGACCCGGGGGCTTGGCAGTGCCAACCCACCAGCTGTACCGCAACAACGGCGATGGAACGTTCACGGATATTTCCAAGGAAGCCGGTATTTCAGGAATCCGCACCTCCTATGGTTTTACCGTGGTCGCGTTCGACGCCGACGAAGACGGATGGCAAGATCTGCTGGTGGCGGCCGATGCCACTCCCAGCCTGCTGCTGCTCAATAACCACGACGGAACTTTTCGCGAAGAAGCCATGCTGCGCGGAGTGGCGGTCAGCCGCGACGGGAACCTATTGGCCGGCATGGGAGTCGGAATCGGCGACTTCGACCTCGACGGTCATCTCGATATCGTCAAGACCCACTTCGTCAACCAAGCCACAGGCGTTTACCGCAACAACGGCAAGGGCGAGTTCGATGATGTCACATTCCAGGCCGGACTTGGAAAGGAGAAGCGCTTCGTGAGCTGGGGTACTGGCATCGTTGATCTCGATAACGACGGCCATCCTGACATCTTCGTTGTTTCCGGCACGTTTGCTCCGGAGCTAGAGAAGGTCTATGCCAAGTACCAGGCCCGGAATCCCAGGCTGGTCTGGCGAAACATGGGGGATGGGACGTTTGTGGAATTGGGAGATGAACTGGGACCGGCGATTGCGGAGCGCCACGTTAGTCGCGGTGCGGCCTTCGGCGACTTCGACAACGACGGCGATCTCGACATCCTTATTATGAATCGCAATGAACCGCCTTCTCTGCTCCGCAACGATGCACCGGGCAGCCATCATTGGATCAAAGTCCGATTGGAAGGAACCAAGAGCAATCGCAGCGCGATCGGATCGCGAGTTCTGGTTCGCTATGGAGGGAAAGTTCAGGCTCAGTGCGTGACCAGCCAGTCCAGTTTCCTGTCAGCGAATGATCCCCGGCTGCATTTCGGCCTTGGAGAGGCGACGATAGTTGATATCGACGTGAATTGGCCTACAGGCGCGTCCGAAAAATTCACGAAAATTGCCGCTGATCAGCTGGTGACGATCCGCGAAGGCGAGGGAGTCGTGAAGGGCAGGCCGTTCAAGCGTCCATAGCGCCAGAAATGAAATATGGTTGCGAGCGTCTCCTTGGCTCACGTATGCTTTACATAAATTTACAAACGTGCCGTTTGGGGTTCCCTACTGCGTGCGGCGAATAGCAAACTCCTGGTTGCGGAAACTTGTACGGATGTCGCTTGCAGCATTCCTTTCCTATGCGACTCTCTATGGGCAAGCCCCATCGGCTAATTTCTCTTGCCCGGTACCGGAAACTCTAAAGGCGAAGCTGGCTTTGCGGGATGACGCCAAAAGCCATATAGAACTGGGGAACTGGTTCGACGGACGGAAGATGTTTGCGTGTGCGGCCCGGGAGTACGCCTCGGCAGCCAAACTCAATCCAGGTTCTCAGAATGTGTTTCTCCTCCTTGGCAGCAGCTTGCTTGCCGCGGGGGACACGAAAGCAGCCGAATCGGCCCTTCGCAAGGCCATTACCTTGTCCCCTTCTTCCGCCGAGCCTCATGAAAAATTGGCAGAGCTTTTGGAGAAATCTAAGCAAGGGGATGCGGCGCAATTGGAATGGGAAGCCGCCCTGCGGCGCGACCCCCAATCAGTGGCGGCGCTCGACGGAATCTCAAGACAGTTGATCGCCCAGGGGAACTACCAGGCGGCCGTGGACTTGCTCCATTCAGCGCCAAAGAATGATGATCTCGCGATCGATCTCGCGCGCGCCTATGCGCAGGCGGGATCGCTGAAGGATGCCGAGAGTGTCCTCAGAAAAGCTGTGTCCGAAAATCCGTCCTCGTTTCGGCTGACTCGCGCCCTGGTGGGTGTACTGGTGGATGAGCACACGTTGGAGCGTACATTCCAGGAACCGGTCGAGATTGCAGAACATTACGCGACCGAACATCCCGACAACCTGGAGGCGCAGCGCCTATATTTACAAATGCTGGTTGCATGGATTCCCTCAGGCGCCCAAAGCGCCGATCTCGCGCGCGCTACTCCGTTAGCTCGGAAGCTGTTAGAAGCCAGTCCGAATGATCCCTACTTTCTCTATGTGAATGGCATGCTGGAGCGCCAGACGGGAAACTACAAGGCTGCGCAGGCACACCTCGAGAAGTCGGTCGCGCTCGATCCTAACGATGATCGTCCCCACTACGAACTCGGATTAGTCTTGGCGGCGATCGACGACGCGGCAGGGGCCGAACGCGAATTTCGAAAGACTCTCAGTCTGGGCAACAATCAGGCGGAGGTCCGTTTTCAACTGTCCAAGGTTCTGCGAACTCTCGGCAAAACCGACGAAGCCAATCAGCAACTTAAGCTCTACAGCGATCAAACCTCAAAGGCCTCACAACTGAGAATTGCCCGGCTGAAAGAAAGCCAGGCTGACAAAGCACTGGAAGGCGACCAAGCCGCACAAGCGGTTGGCTTTCTGCGGGAGGCGATTGATGCCAGCCCAGACAACGCAGGGCTTCATTTCAAGCTCGCCCTGGCGCTAGACAAGACCGGGGACCTTTCGGGAGAGCGGGCCGAGCTCGACAAAGCCGTAGGGATCGAACCCCATATGGCAGCTGCCCATAACCAGCTTGGATATCTCGCCTCTCGCAGTGGCGACTCCGCCTCAGCCGAAGAACACTTTCGCAAAGCAGTCGAGGCAGCGCCTGCCTATACAGAAGCCTGGATTAATTTGGCGGCCACGCTGGGGATGGAAGCCAAGTTCCCGGAGGCGGAGCAAGCGGTTGCCAAGGCACTGAAGGCTGATCCTAAGAATGCAGCCGCCCTCCAGCTACAGCAGGATTTGAAAGCCGTGCAGCATTGAAATAAAAAGCCGCGGGGACACCTAGCCGCGACTTTTTGGGGGCAGACAGCGTGAGGGGACTGGCTACGCGCCGCGATGTGTTGCGCTCGCTCGCATGGTTGTCGGCACCTGCACTTCTCAAGACTCTCCTCTTTTCAAACAGAGCTCCTCGACTGCTGACCTCGCCGTTTTCCCATTTCGTCGATGTTGGTCAAAGCGCCGGACTGACTGCGCCCATGATCTATGGCGATGCGGATAAGGCCACTTACATCATCGAAGTGATTGGCGCAGGTTGCGCGTTCATCGACTACGACAACGACGGCTGGATCGACCTATTTGTACTGGGTGGACGCCGACTGGAGAACACCCCGCCGGACGCTTCCAACCGCTTGTATCACAATAACCGTGACGGAACCTTCACCGATGTGACCGAACGGGCGGGCCTGAAAGATGTGGGGTGGGCCAATGGTGTTTGCGTCGGCGACTTTAATAATGACGGCTTTGAAGACTTGTTCGTCACTTACTACGGACAGAACAAGCTATACCGGAACAATGCCGACGGAACCTTTACCGATGTCACTGCCAAGGCGGGACTATTGCATCCCGGCACCCAATTCGGCACCGGTTGCACGTTCGTGGATTACAACCGCGACGGACTCTTGGATCTATTCGTTGCCAATTATCTGGACATGGATCTAAGCAATGCGCCGAAGCCTTCCCTCGATCTTCCGTTCTGCAACTACGAACATGTTCCGGTGAACTGCGGGCCCCGCGGATTGCCGACAGCCCAGCAATTCCTCTACCGGAATAACGGTGACGGCACATTCACTGACGTATCTAAGGAATCCGGCGTTTCCAAACTGAAGAACTCCTACGGATTGACGGCGGTCGCCTTCGACGTTGATGAAGACGGCTGGCAAGACATCTTCGTTGCCTGTGATACCTCGCCCAGTTTCCTGCTGATGAACAATCATGACGGAACCTTCCGTGAGGAGGGTCTCTCACGGGGCATTGCCCTCAGTGGCGAAGGTTTGCAGCTCGGCGGGATGGGGGTCGGAGTAGGCGACTACGAACTGAACGGCCATCTTGACATCATCAAGACCCACTTCCTCAACGAGGCCACTGGGATCTACCACAACAACGGCAAGGGAGAGTTCGACGACAGGACCGGCGCATCGGGATTTTCTTCCGAGCGGACGTTTATCAGCTGGGGGACGGGACTGGTGGACTTCGACAACGACGGATATCCGGACATCCTGGTTGTCAACGGAACGGTCTATCCGGAGCTCGAGCATGTCTACAAGCAGTTTGAGGCTCGAAACCCCCGATTGATTTATCGGAATCAAGGGAACGGCACGTTTGTTCACATGCACCGGAGCGAGGTCGGTCCCGACATCGACCAGCGATTCATGAGCCGTGGCTGTGCTTTTGGGGACTTCGACAACGATGGCGACATGGACGTATTGATCATGAACCGGAATGCGCCGCCTTCCCTGCTCCGCAACGACGCTCCCGGCGGCAATCATTGGATTAAGGTCCGCTTGGAGGGCAGCGTGAGTAACCGCAGCGCGATTGGGTCGCGGGTGCTGGTCCACTACGGCGGGAAAGTGCAGGCACAGTGTGTGACCAGTCAGTCAAGCTTCCTGTCGGCGAATGATCCCCGACTTCATTTTGGGTTGGGAGAATTTACCACCGCGGATATCGAGGTAATCTGGCCAACCGGGGTTCTAGAAAAGTACCCGAAAATCGCGGCAGACCAGTTAGTTACGATTCGCGAAAGAACGGGCGTCATAAAAGGACGGCCGTTCCGGTAACCTATGGGCGAACCCTATTGTAAAGAATCGTCAGGGCTCAAGAACTCACCCTTTACAACTTACGGTTGGGCAGCGGAGAATCATGGGGTCCGCTTTTAGGCACTCCAGAGGGTTCTCATGTTCAGCAGAAAAACGTTAATATCTGCGCCGGTCCGTTCATTGCTCTTATCCCTCCTAATTCTCCTCCTTGGGTTGCCCATCGCCCTCTCTGCGCAATCTAGCTCCACGCGCGCGACCGACCACACAATCCAAACCAATGTCGATGAAGTGTCTTTGGACCTTGTGGTGAGGAGTAACAAGAACAAGCTTGTAACTGACTTGAAGCCCCAAGACATAGTGATTACAGACAATGGCACGCCAGTAAGTATTGCCGGCTTGCGCATGGTCACCGGGAGCGAACAGAGCAGCTTCGTATCTTTTGTGTTTGACCGGCTGGACTCATCGGCGGCAAGTAACGCGCGCAGCATAGCTGGCAAAATCCTGAAGGAGTTTCCCTCGGACGGCTTTTCGTTTTCCGTGCTGGGGATTGCGGGCAGGCTGAGGCTGTATCAGAACTTTACCGCCGACCGAAAGCTGCTGTCCGACAAGATCCGTGCTGCAACCGAAGCGTCGCGGGAGGAAGCCTCCGGTGTTACCGAAGCAGCCGAGAAAAGCCTGCTGCAAGTTGCCCGAACCGGAGCCGATGATTCCGGCGTTCACATCAACTCGGAGCAGCGCGCCGTCGCGCAGTCCGTGCTTTACGCGCTACAGGATTCACAGAAGATTATTCAGGAGCAGCACACGCGTGCGGCATTAGCTGGATTACTCGCCTTGGCACGGGCTCAGGGCAAAATTCCGGGCAGAAAGGTCGTAATCTATTTCTCTCAGCAAACTCGTGAGGACGGGACGGAGGAAGACACAGTCACTACGATTCTCGGTGCAGCGAATCGTTCCGGAGTCAGTATCTGCGCGGTCGATGCCAATATCTATTTCGATCCCACGGGGCAGGCCTTAGTTGCCGGGATGGCGCTCGGAAACTCCATCAACATGGCACAAAACATGGTCAGCGCTCCCCAGGCTCTCACCGGAGCTCCCCCCGCCCCCCAGGGAGACGCTAGCAGCCCCGGAATGGCCAGCATGATCAGCAATCAGACGGCGCGGCTTGAGATCCGCCAGGCGGAAGGCAAAGGACCCTTGGCCATTCTAGGGTATGCGACCGGGGGCTCCTTTATCGCTGCCGGGCAAAATCCGCGCAAGGTCGCGCAGGAGTTAGTGCGGGATTTGAGCACTTACTACCAGGTCTCCTACGTACCGCCATTCAAGGAGTACGACGGGAAGTTCCGCGCGGTTGCCATCAAGCCAACACGCAAAGACCTTCGCGTCCGCACACGGGCAGGGTATTTTGCGGTGGCACCGCAAAACAGCGCTTCGTTCAAGTTGTTTGAAACCCCTCTCCTGAAGGTCTTCTCTGAAACTCAGCTTCCTTCGGATTTGAAGTTTTATGCCCGGGTATTGCAATTGGGAGATGTAGGCACTGCCGATTCCAATGCGCTTGCCATTGAAGTACCCATTTCAGAGCTCAACACACACGACGACCCCAATACCAACCTGTATTCGTTTCACGCGTCAATCGTCGCCCAAATCAAGAACAGCAAAGGCGATGTGATTGAGCACTTCAGCGAGGACCTGCCTCGCCACGGATCGCTTGACGGCAAAGAGGCCGCAAGGAACTCATCTGTGGTTATGCAAAGACACTTTGTGGCCGAACCCGGAGAATACGTTTTGGAGGCGGCGGTCGCCGATCGCAATACCGACAAGATCGGTGCCATTCGAACCCCTTTCACGATTGGCGCGACATCGCCCGAGGCATCTTTGAGCGACCTGACATTGGTCCAGCGTATGGATCCTCTGCCTGACGATTTGGACGCGAATGATCCTATGAAATATGGGGATCGCCGCGTCGTCCCAAATTTGGTAGGGCGAATGCAGCGCGGCGTAAAGCAGATCGACCTGTTCTCCGTAGTCCAGGCCGCCCCGCAAGCAAGCCATCAGCCGCGACTGGAACTCACGGTGCTGCGTAACAAAGAGGCGATCGCCCAGGTACCCCTACAGCTGCGGCCGTTCACGGCTTCGGCCGCTGTCCCCTACGTAGCTTCTTTGCAGTCAGGATCCCTGCCGCCGGGTGACTATCAGCTGATCGAAACCCTCACTTCCGGAGAAAAGACGGTTGAAAAGAGTGTTGCCTTCCGGATCGAGGGGCCGGAAATCGCGAGCGCCTCGACGCCCGCCGCAGGAATCGTCAACAGCGCGCCTACTAGCGACGAGCTAAGCATGATGACGGCCGCGAAACTGCAGAGCAGCAACCAACTCGTGATTACGACGTTACCGGAAGGCTCCGTACCCCCTCCCTCGCCGGACGAATTGACCACGATCGTAGAATCAGCACGAAAACAGGCGCTTGCTTACTCCAAAACGTTACCGAATTTCGTCTGTATTCAGACCACCAATCGCTCCGTGGACGCCTCTGGAAACGGCGAATGGAAACATCGTGACACCCTCGCCGAGCTCCTCCGCCATGTAGATGGCACCGAGACAAGAACCATGGTGGAGAGGAACGGAGAGCGCACGCAGCTACAAAGAGATGACCTTCCCTCAGATTGGGCAATCAGCAAAGGCGAGTTTGGAGTCCTGTTGAAGCTAGTCTTCAATCCGCAGTCCAGGACCGAGTTTCAATGGAAAGAAGCTGCCACCCTTGGAGGCGCGCAGGTGCACGTTCTCAGCTATCGCGTATCTCCCAAATACGAGACCATGGTGCTGAGGGACCCCAACGGTTTGAGCCGTGGGGTGGGCTTCCACGGGTTGGCTTATATTGACGCGGCAACCGGCGGCACCCGGCGAATCACCATGGAAGCGGATGATGTCCCGCAAGGTTCCGGAATTCGAGGCGCGTCGATCACCGTGGACTACGATTACGTTACGATCGGAGCCCACGAGTACCTGATGCCCTTTCGAGAGATGATGATGTTGCGGGTCGGCAAGAAGCAAATCGACCTGAATGAAATCGCATTCCGTGGATACCGGCGGTACGCGTCGCAGACCAAGATTCTGGCTGCGCCGTAAGCGCAACGGGGAACGTGGAGGAGCGCCGGGGCGCCGCTCTGCGGCGGAGGAAATCCGACTATGGTGACTCGCAGTGGGCACCTCTTATGGCGGGCTTTGCCGGTAGTCTGCTCAGTTTCTTTAGCGGTCGGGCTGTTCGCAGCAGACGATGACCAAAACCCCACCAAGTACCTGCCCAGTAGTTCCGGAGGCGTCCTGGTTCTCAGGAAAACCGTGCGCCGCGTGGTTGTGGACGTGGTCGTACGCGGATCGGATGGCCAACCGGTGAGGGGGCTAACAGCGAAGGATTTCTCTGTCATCGAGGACGGAGAACCCCAGCGCATTCTCTCCTTCGATGTGCACCAGTTCGATACCGGCTCGATATCGATCCCCTCCGACGCTCCCGCCCTTCCGCCGAATGTCTTCGTCAATGTACCGAAGCAACCGGAGAAGGGGCCTTTGTTCGTATTGCTTTTAGATATGGCGAATACCGAGGAGTTGACGGACCAGATTATTGCGCGACAACAGGCGGTGAAGTTCATCGCCAACAAACCCGAGGGGACCCGGTTCGCAATCTTCTTGCACTATGACGGGATCAAACTGATTCAAGGGTTCACCTCCGACAAGGACGTACTGTATTCCGTCTTGGATCCCAAGAATTCCAGCAGCGGGCTGCCCAAGGCGTTCCTCATGTCCAGTAATTTTCACCGGGGATCTGATCCCACGATTGCGATGATCAGCGCGTTGACCCACATTTCTCAATTTCTCAACGGAATTCCCGGCCGCAAGAATCTGATCTGGATGTCTGCCCAGTTCCCAATTTCCATTTACGCAAAAGCCGGGGATCCGTTCGACCTGCAGCAGGACGTGCGCCGGGAGTTTGACGAACTCATGCGTGCCCAGGTAGCGGTTTATCCCGTGAACGTGCGCGGCGTGATTTTGAACCCCGAAGGCAGGCTGACCGGCGGAGGCCCTCATACTGGCGTCGGAGGGGAATCCCCGTCGGCTCCGGGTGCGGTTGGAGCCTCGGCTGCTGTGGCTGCGGGCGCACCGGCCAGTGCGGTCAGCGCTGCTCCGACTGCGGCAGGTGCGGGCCTTGCCAACCAGGTCGCCCTTGGCTCAACCAATGAATCAGCCTATGCAAACGACATGATGTCGGACGACATCGCCGCTTCCACGGGAGGCCGAGCTTTCTACAGTACGAACGATCTTGCGGGTGCGCTGCATGAAATCGTGGAAGACGGTTCCAACTATTACACTCTGACCTATTCCCCCTCCAACCCCAACTACGACGGGACTCTGCGAAAGATCCGCGTCATGATCGAAGGGCACAAATATAAGCTCGAGTACCGTCGCTCGTACTACGCCGATGATCCGGCAATGCAAATCCTCGCCCAGGCTGGAAAGCAACCAAAGGATAAAGATAAAGAAGATGAGGCCTCGATTCCGGATCAGGAATCCCGACCCTTGCTCGCCAACTTGCAGCATGGTGCTCCGCTGGTCCATCAATTGATATTCAAGGCGCGCATCCATCCCCTCGGCGCTCCTTCCCTCGCCACAGCGGAACAGATGGCCACGTTGTCAGCTCAGCCTGGGTTCACCCATGGCAAGAAGAGGAAGACTCTAGATGCCAAACCTATTCAGGTTCAGACCTACGCGATTTATTACGCGGTGGTCGGCAATCAGATCAAGTCGGAGGATGGAAGCATCCCCCTGGAGTTTGCCGCGGCAGCGTATGATTCCGGCGGCTGGGTGGTGAATTCAGTTATCCAGAAGACCCAGGACGGAACTGGTCCGCCAGTTCCCCCGGACAGCGTCCCAATCTCCGCTCCCGAAGCGGCAAAAGGGAAAGTGTATCGCGCCTTGCAAGAGCTTGTGGTACCCCTAACCGCGACCTCGATCCGAGTTGCCGTCCGAGACACCCTTACGGACAGAGTCGGGGCTCTCGAGGTACCCTTACCTCTCGCCTCGGAGAACAACGCGGGAACGACCGCCTCGGCGAAGCCGGAACCTCACCAGACATCCCAGGCTTTCTGACGAAACCCGAATCCGGGTACGCATCCATCCCGTCCCCGGAAGTGATTACAATCACATTTTGGTGTGACCCACATCGTGGGATTTTGGGTTCCATGGCTGGCATCGTAAGTAAAGCTGGGGCTTTAAGGCTCTGATATAGAATCCAGTCGCAAGCGTAGAGCGGCTTAGTACCCTGAATCGAAGACGATTCATCCAAACACCTTATGGCAACTGTCTTTGTAATCGGCGCTGGACCGGCGGGCCTGTTTGCGGCACAAAAGATCGCCCAAGCCGGTCACGAAGTAGTGATCTTCAACCGCGACATCAAGCCGGGTGGACTGGCGGAATATGGGATTTATCCGGTCAAAGACAAAATGAAGATCGGCCTTCGAAAGCAATTTGCGAAGGTGCTTTCGCTTCCGAACGTGCACTACTTCGGACACGTGGCCGTCGGCGGAAATTCACCCGTGACACTGGAGGGGTTGCGGCGGTTCCGCCCTGCAGCCATGGTTTTTTCCGTAGGTGCGCAGGGCACGAAGAAGCTGGGTATGCGGGGTGAAGATGCCCAGGGCGTGTATTCGGCGAAAGACTACGTGTATCACTACAACCTGTTACCCCCGTTTGCCACCCAAGATTTCTCGATTGGCAAGCGGGTAGCGATCATTGGCATGGGCAATGTCATGGTCGATATTGCGCGCTGGCTGATGCTTGACTGCGCGCATAGCAAGCCGGAAGAAATCATCGTTGTGGCTCGGCGGGGCCCCTTCGAGGCCAAGTTCGACGAGAAGGAATTCGCTCACATTCACGATCATCTCGATCGCAAGGCCTTCGCGCAGGAACTCGAGCGAGTAAAGGACCGGGCTGCTGCTGTTGGGCAGGACATCTCGAAGGTTGCGGAAGAAACCTTTCCAGCCTTGGTGAAATATCCAGACCCTCCCCTGGTTTCACCCCGCCTGAGGTTCCGGTTCCTGAGCACACCAACCGCAATTCATCCAGGTCGGGACGGACGCATCGCAAAGCTCACGGTGGCCGATAATGAGCTGACCAGCAAAGACGGCAGGATCGGATGTAGGTCGACGGGAACCAGCGAAGACCTCGACGTGGACACTCTGATCTTCGCCATCGGCGACAAGCATGATCCCTCCGTAGGCCTGCCCTGTGGGTCTTCCGGATATGTGACGAACCCCGAAGGAACCCGCCCCTGTGCCCCCTACGAGGTGTTTGACCCAGAAACCGGAAAGCCATGGGAAGGCGTATTCGTCGTAGGATGGGCACGCAACGCCAGTGAAGGCCTGGTCGGAATCGCGCGTCATGATGGCGAGGTGGGAGCGGGCCATGTGCTCGACTATCTCACGGGCAAACCGGTGGCAAGCTCAGCGCCGGTAGAGGAAATTGCGGAGTTTCTCAAGCGCAATCAAGTCAAGTTCGTGCCGAAATCCGATCTCCCCTACTTGTACACAGCAGAAGAGAACGAGATGAAAGCGCGCGGGCTCTCCTGGTTCAAGTTCTCCGACGACGACCAGATGCTCTCGGTCATCGAAAAAGGAAAGGCCAATTCGCCGGAATTGGTAGGATCTCCAGGAGACTAGAGGCTTCTGACGCGCTCGACTGCCTCTCGATACAATCCATACTCATGCCCGAACTGCCGGATATCGCGGCGTACATTACCGCCCTGGAACCCCGCGTCATCGGGGAACCAATTCAGAAAGTTCGCGTTCGAAGTCCATTTCTCCTGCGCACCGCAGATCCTCCCGTTTCTGCAGTCGAAGGAAAGCGGGTGCGGGAACTACGCCGGCTCGGCAAACGCGTGGCTTTCGGCGTGGAAGACCATTTATGGCTGGTGTTGCACCTGATGATTGCAGGGCGTCTGCATTGGCGCGGCGCGGGGGCGAGCGTGGCGGGGCGCAATCAACTCGCGGCCTTTGACTTTCCTAACGGCTCGCTCCTACTCACCGAAGCGGGAGCACAACGCAGGGCTTCCCTTCATGTAATCAAAGGTGAGGAAAACCTCCGCGCCATCGATCCGGGTGGCCTCGAGGTGCGGGCGGGCGATCTTGCTAGTTTCCGTGCCGCGCTGATGGCGGAGAACCGCACGCTCAAGCGGGCGCTTACCGATCCTCGGATTCTGAGTGGCATCGGAAACGCATATTCGGACGAGATTTTGCACGCGGCAGAGCTTTCGCCCATAGCGCACACGCACAAGCTCCAGCCCGGCGAGTGGGAACGCTTGTTCACCGCAACCCGCTCTACGCTACAGAAGTGGGTTGATCAACTGACGGCAGAGGCGAAGAAGAAGTTCCCGGAAAAAGTTACAGCTTTCCGCGAGGACATGGCCGTCCACGGCAAGTACGGCAAGCCGTGTTCCCGTTGCGGCGAGAAGATCCAGCGCATCCGGTACGCCGGCAATGAAACCAACTATTGCGCTCGCTGTCAGACCGGTGGCAAGCTGCTCGCCGACCGAAGTCTCTCCCGACTGCTCGGAAAAGACTGGCCGCGGACGCTAGAAGAGTTGGAAGCCTTGAAGCGGAAATGAACCGCTGTGGGACTTAGCGTTTTTGACCCACTCCAAACTGATTCCCATTCCGCACAGGCTTGGCGCCGTTGAAATCAATCTCCAGCAGTTTCTCGCTCTGTACTCGGGTCCCCGTCTCATCCCGCAAGGTGGAAACAATCTTTCTGGTCTTGCGATCGATCACATCGCCGGTTGAAGGAAACACGTATTTCGCATCAATGCTCAAAGCGACCCACCCTGGACTGTCAGAAAGCTTCACGTCAGCAGTCTGTTTGGGCGGAGTAGAGGTCGCGTCGAAGACGTGAACATAGTTGTTGACCCCGTCAGCCAGCCAGATTTCCTTCTCATCGGGCGTGAGCGCGATTCCATGACTCTGGCATGGATTGTGCCGCGCAGGTTTGCCGGTCGGAAATCCTTGTACCGCCACGTCGTAGAGTTTTTTGCCGGTTTTCACATCTCCCACCTCGAATCCCAGGATGTTGTTTGTGTTCACGAAGACAAAGGAATTGCTTCCATCCAGGGTGAAGGGACGAATATTGCTTGAGAACGGGCCGATCTTCCCGGTGACCTGATTGGTGTTGGGATCTGCGACCAGAAGGTAGTTGTTGTGCAGCCCCGCGAGATAGACGCGGCTGCCGTCAGGCGCCCAGATCGTATTGTGAGCACCCGTGCCGGTGTCCAGACGGGTGACCAGATCGCCGTTCGACGCGCTGATCACGTCCCAATAGGCGCCTTCGAAAGTGGGCACATACAGCGTCCTTCCATCCGGAGAGATGGCCAGACGATCGAAGCCGCCCTCGTACTGTTTTTCCCAGACGATCTTGTCGGTCGCAAGATCGAATGCGGCGATGCGGACGGTCGTGGTCAAGTACAAGCGGCCACCGGCTGCGTCGGAGGCAATGCCTTTGATCATCTCAACCGTCTCACCGGGCGCGAGCTTCCAGGTAGGAATGCGCTTCACGAACTTAAAGTCGTGGTCCATGTCGAAGACGATGATCCCGATGCCGCCGTAACGCAGGTTGTAATTGGCGTCGGGATGGTGGTTGAAAACGCCGGGGACAGCAACGTACAACAGATGCCGGTCTTTGCCCAGGGCACTTGCGGAGACAAAAACCAGGGCAGCTGCGAGCCACCGCGCAGCAACTGCAGGCACGGTTCGAAAACGGAAACCCACGTCCAACTCTCCTTGCCCGCAAAAGGGCGCAAGCAGTATAGCTGCCCGCACGCAATCCGCGGATCGTCGAAAACCAGGGACCGAAGGGTCGTCCATGCAACCATCGCCTCCTCGGCTTGCAACTAAATAATTAGTTACCTTTCAAAGATTGCTGCGTCTAATAAATGAAGAGGAGCCCAACGATTGCCACCGCGTCCGTCGACAACCCTGACCGAAGCTGAATTGAGAATCATGGAAATCCTTTGGGCTCAAGGGGCTGGCACGGTTCAGCAGGTGCTTGACCGGATGCCTCCCAGGCCGCCGCTGGCATACAACTCAATCCTTACTACCATCCGAATCCTAGAACGCAAGGGCTATGTGGAGCACATCAAAGATGGCCGGGCGCACGTCTACAAGCCCATCCTGGAGCGAAAAGACGCCACCCGCTCGGAAATCCGGCACTTGATCAGCCGTTTCTTCCGCGACTCCCACGACGAACTTGTGTTGAACATTCTTGAAGATCGCGGGCTGGATTCCGGGGAACTCGAACAACTGAAGAAGATCCTGCAAAGGAGCGAGTCGAAATGAACGCATTCGAGACCCTCGCTCAACTCACGAGTTCCCAGATTGTGAATTGTTTCGTACTTGGGATCGCCGTCGCAGCACTGGCTGGAGCAACCTCGGCCATGGTAGGCCGGAAAAATTCCGGAATCCGCTTCGCGGTCTGGATGGCGGGACTGATCGCGATCGCATCCTTGTTCGTACTTTACCGACCGTGGACCGGGACCTCGCACCTGAATGCTCCCGCAATTTTGCTTCGTCCGGAATGGGCTTTCTATATCTTCGGGGCCTGGGCTTTGTTCGCGACCCTGGGGATCGGCCGAGTCATCCGCGGACTCCGCCGGGTTCGATCCCTGAAGAGAACCGGCGTGCCGGTGGAAAGCTCCGTGTTGGCTTCTGTTCAGCAAGCTCTTCCGCCAATGTCCCGCCGGTTCGCGATTTGTACGTCAGAACAAGTGCGGGTTCCGGCGGCGCTGGGATTTCTTCGTCCGACGATCATGTTGCCCGTTTGGGCCATCCGCGAACTATCGCCCGAAGAATTGAATACCGTGGTTCTCCACGAGGCGGCTCATCTCGAACGTTGGGACGACTGGACAAACTTGCTCCAGAAGGTCATTCGCGCAGTGCTGTTTTTCCACCCGGCAGTGTGGTGGATTGACAGCCGCCTCTCGATCGAACGTGAGATATCGTGTGACGACATGGTGCTCGCTCGTTCGCGCAGCCCACGCGAGTACGCTGCCTGTTTAATCTCGCTGGCGGAGAAGACGCGAGCCCATCGCCCGCTCGCGCTTGTCCAGGCAGCGGTCAGCCATCTCAAACACACGGGCCAGAGGATCTCGAAGATCCTGGATGGCAATCAGAGAACGGTCAGGCCACTGCTGAAACCTGCAATGGCGGCCCTTGCAGCCTTTGGAGCCTTCAGCTTTGTTGCCCTCCAACACACTCCGCTACTGGTGAGTTTCGGGAGCGACAGCGGAACCTCAAGCCGTGCTTCTTCGGCAGACAAATTCGACTATGTGGCGAATGTCAATCCAGTTGGGGTAAAGGCGGTTCCAGCTTCCATGCGTCATCAGCCCAGCCGGGTAAACAAGTCCATGGCTGCAGCAGCGCCGCATACCACGGCCATTCAATCGAGCCCGAAGCCGAGGAATGTCACGCCTGAGCCGGTGCAGACACAAGTAGCAGCTAATCGCATTGAAGCGCCAAGTCCGGCGGTGGTGAATGCTTCGATGAGCGCGGATGCGGCGCCAAGATTCGTTTATCTAGTGACTCAAACCGAGCAGTACGACGGCTTCGGCAACATGACCGTTACAACCTCTGTCTGGCGTATTCGGATGGTGATGCCTTCCCCAGCACAGGTCCGAACCCCAGTGTTTCCGAACCAGACGTAGGGGAAAAATTTTTTGAAGAGATCAACTAATGATTTAGTTGTAAAGGAGAACCTAATGAACCGATTGAAAGACATAGTTAGACAGAAGATATCGAAGCGCTTCCTCGTGCCTGCACTGGCGGGCGCGATGGCGCTCTCGCTTGGCGCGTACGAATTTGCCAGCCCCGTACGCGCTGCCTCACCAGCACCTGCGCCAGCGGCTGCTCCGCTTGACGAGAGCAGCGTCAGCTCTCTACTTGCACTCGATCAGGCAATGGAGCATCTGGCGTCCCATGTTACGCCAGCGGTCGTCAACATCACCGTGGCCTCGAAGCACAAGCAACAGATGGATCAGGTGCGGCAACGAAACGAAAGCGACGATGACGATCAGAGCCCGGATCAAGGTCCCATGCAGCAGTTCGGACCGTTCGGCTCCGGCCCTGGCTCCCCGTTCCGTTTCTTCGGCCAGCCTGGCCGTCCCCAGATTGAGCATGGGCTTGGCAGCGGCGTGATTATTTCGCCCGACGGGTACATCGTCACCAACAACCATGTGGTAGAAGGCGCAGTGGATATTCGCGTCACCATGAGCGACAAGCGGACCTTCTCCGCCAAGCTGATCGGGACCGACCCGCTGACGGATCTGGCCGTCGTCAAGATCAACGGTTCAGATTTTCCCAGCGTGCCTCTCGGGGACTCCACCAAGTTGCACCCGGGACAGAGCGTTCTCGCATTCGGCAATCCCTACGGATTCCGCTTTACCGTAACGCGCGGAATTGTCAGCGCGCTGAACCGTCCGAATCCGGATCCCTCCAACCGCCGCAAGCCCGGTCAGTTCATCCAGACCGACGCGGCAATCAATCCCGGCAACTCCGGCGGTCCGCTGGTCGATGCGCGAGGGGAAGTTGTTGGGATCAACACCTTCCTCGTGTCTGACAGTGGTTCGTTCTCAGGCATGGGATTCGCCATTCCCGCTCAGATCGTAAGGCCGACGATCGATTCTCTGATCGCACATGGCAAGGTTGTTCACGGCTACATGGGCATCGGAATCAGCGACGTCACGCCAGAGAATTCGAAGTTCTTCAATCTGGCGAAGAGCGCTGGAGCGCTGGTTACGCAGGTTGAGGCTGATTCGCCTGCCGCAAAGGCTGGGCTGAAAACTGGCGACGTTATCATCGCCCTGGATGGAAAGCCCGTCAACGACGCCGGTGAACTGCAGGTGGAGGTTGGGCAACGCCAGCCAGGCACGACGATCAAGCTGGAGGTTATCCGTGACGGCAAGAACATGACCATCCCTGTGGCGCTCGAAGCCATGGGCAGCCGCGACAAAATCGCGAGCACCGACACCGATCACGAAAAGCCGCGCTGGGGACTGGGTCTGCAGGACCTCACTCCGGACCTTCGTCAGCAATTGCAGGCTCCGGCGGACGTTCACGGTGCGCTGGTCGCGCAGGTTGAGCCCGGCAGCTCAGCGGAGAATGCCGGCCTCCAGCGCGGGGAAGTGATCCTCGAAGTAAACCGCAAGCCGGTCCAAAACTCCCAGGAGGTACAGCAAGCACTGAAGAGCATCCCGAACGGTCAGGACGCTTTGGTACTTGTGTGGTCGAATGGCGGCAATGCCTATCGTGTGCTGCATCCGACGCAAGGATAAGTAACAAGAACCACTGGCAAAACGAAGGTCCCACTCAAGCCAACAGCAGGCTTGAGTGGGACCGAAAATTTCCTATCCAAATTCTTTTTTTGCGGACTAGTTTCTCACCCCTGGAATCGACAGCTTGATCCGGTACAGGCTCGTGCTGGCTGTGATGTAGAGTGTCTTACCGTCCGGCTCCCCCCAGGCAACGTTGCTGACAACCTCAGGGACCTTGATCGTAGCGAGGTGCTTGCCTTCGGGGGAGATGACCCATACCCCGCCGGGCCCCGATCCGTAGAGATTGCCTTTCTTATCCACACGAATCCCATCCGGCCCGCCAGGGGCCTTGTCGGTCTTGGCATCGAGCAAAAGCTTGCCGTCGCTCACCGAGCCGTCAGGATGTACGGTGTAGCGCATCCAGACTTTGTCGCCGGAGTCGGCGATGTAAAGTACTTTCTCGTCGGGAGAGAACGCAATCCCGTTCGGCCGCGGCAGATCGCTGATGATCAACTGCAGCTTGTCTCGCTCAGGCGGCGCACTGGCTTTATGCTGCCGTGCATTCGGAATGCGATACACGCCATTCGCTTTGAGTTCCTTCAGCGGGTCGGTGTCTTGCTGCGTGGGCAAACCGTAGGGAGGATCGGTGAAGTAGAGCGACCCGTCGGAGCGGTACACAAGGTCGTTCGGGCTGCTCAATTTTTTCCCCTGATACGAATCGGCCAGCACCGTGATCGTGCCATAAGGATCGAGACTCTCCAGGCGCCAAACGTTGCGACGTGCGTGGCCGGCGACGGTGACGCGCCCTTCTTTATCGAGAGTCATGCCGTTCGAGCCCGGTTCCGGGCCGCCGTAGGGAGCGGTACCGGAATAGCCGCTGGACTCCATGAAAACCTCGGCATCCTTTGTCCCCGGTTTCCAGCGCCGAATTCGGTTCGACGGAATCTCGGCAAACAGCAGGCTGCCTTCGTGCGTCCACACCGGACCCTCCGTCCACTTATTGAAGCCACCCGCCACACGCTCGAGTTTGGCATCAGACGGTATCAGTTGATTTGCCGAAGGATCCAGTCGTTGGATGTCCTGACCGAATCCATACAAGCTAGCAATCGCGAGCATAAGGCCTACCGCGCAAATTGTATGTTTCAGCATGAATTATCCCTTTCAGCCTTTCTTGAAATCACACACCGTGCTCCTCAACAAACGGCACGGCAGAAGAAACCTTTGTCCCTCCTCACGGCTGCGGCAAAACAATCTTCTCCAAGTACTCAATCGGTAGCGGACCCTGATCGAGGGCGCGATTGTGGAACTCTTCCAAGTCAAAACCGCTGCCCTTAGCGGCTTCGTACTTCTTGCGAAGGTCCCACCACTGCCGGTTTCCAAGGAAATACGTTGGCAGCTGCGTTGAACTCAACTTCGCCCGCACCAGTTTGCCATCAGCCTCGGCCTGCGTCTGGAAGCAGTCTTGCAACATGAGGTCGAGCGCCTGTTGGTCGGACATATTCATGGTTTGCAGACGGATGTCGAGGATGGTGTTCGCTGTCGCCCGCAGCCAGACTTTCATGCGCATCAGCCGGAACTTGGGGCTGGAGTCAAGGAAGCCTGCTTGCGTCATGACATCGGCGATGTACTCCGCCCAACCCTCGACATAGGCTCCATTGCCAAACAGATTGCGCACCAGACGGCGCGTGACGGGCTCGACATCGTTGGCGTGCTCAAACTGGATGTAGTGCCCCGGCAGAGCTTCATGAATTGTGAGCCACTTCAAGGTGTAATTGTTGTACTCGCGGAGCTTGCTTTCGGCCTTCGCGTCCGCCGTCTTGGGATCAATGGGCGTCACCCAGTATTCGGCTTCGGCGGTAGGCTCCAAGGGCGGCGCGTTATGGAACCCGGCAACCGAATAGATACCCCGCATGAACCCGGGTGTGGGAATCACTTTCAGGTTTTCCCGGGAGCTCAAGGCAACAATTTTCTTTTCGCGGATGAACTGCTTGATATTCTCCAAGTCACCCTTCACTGCGTTCATGAGATCATCGCGATTGGGATGCTCGTCGCTGATTTTGTCGAGCACAGCCTTGATGATTTTGTTCTCCCGGTCGTGTTGGGAGAGGCTCGCGTAGTCGTCCTGGCCGGGGTACATTTCCTTGTAGAGCGGCAGCGCCAGCTGAAGCATCTCCGCGCGATTTCGCGCCAGTTCAGCCTCGGCATCCTTGAGAAGCTGGGCCGGATCGACAGAGGTCTCCATCACGTAGCGGAATTTCTGGGCGTACCACTCGGAACCGAGCCGCCAGGTGCGCCCATTGGTCGGGCGTTTGGCAAGGTCGTTCTTCATCCAGTTGTTGAAGTCGGAGAGGGCTTTCTTGGCAGCGGGAGCGACCTGATCGTACTTGGCTTTCAAGGGCGACCCCGCAGGAATCTCCTCAGCAACGGAGTCGACTTGGCCGATGTTTCCTTCATTCTCCTCGACCGCGGTTGAAATGAAAATGGGGTCGCCATCTACCAGTTGCGATTTCGCCTGCTCGAGAAAGCGTGGAATCTCTCCGATGCGCGAGATGACATGACCGACCCGGACTTCTTTTGAGGCGTAATCTTGCGTCAGGGGCAGAAAGAGCCCGTTGCCGAGCAACTCCACAAACACCGTGGGATTATGTTTGTAGTTCTGAATCTTCTCGAGCTCGAGAAGACCAAGCGAGATCTGGTCATCAATCAAACGGTAGTCCGCGGCGTCTTCTCGATTGAGTGACGCAATTGGCGTCTCCTTCTGAAACCTCTGACGCCACTCGCGGTAAAAGCGCAATTGCGCTTCCAATGCCTGGTTGCTCAGCTCGTCCAACTGTGCATCCAGTTCAACCGTCTTCTTCGTTTTGGGATCAACGTGCTTGTGATAGCCCGCCTGGGAAGCACCCACCGGAGAAAGCGCAAGCGATTGCTTGACGAACTGATCGCAAAAACTCAGGAACTTCGCGTTCCCGGAAGATGATTTTTCTTGTGACATTGTTAGGGTCCAGCCAGCGGCAACGAAAAGCAGCATGCTAAGGGAAGCAGATAAAAAAACCTTCATAGCCCCTCACGGAAGAAGAAACACCGCGCGCAAGTATAAATGCATCGCCATGTTTGTTGCTTTTCGCCGCCCGTCGCCTATCCGCTCCCTGGTTATGCGATAATCTCGCCGCAACGATTTTCTGCCGCGTTGCGCACGCATTTCTTTTGGGAGACCTTCATGAAACATCCTGTCTGGACTCGACGAGACTTTATCCGTGTTGGAACTGGAGCGACCGCCGCCGGAATCGCTGGGAAATACACGCTGCTCGAACCGAAACCTTTATGGGCCTCGCCTAACCCGGCCGCTCCGAGCGACACGGTGCGGTTCGCGTCCATCGGCACTGGGGTGCGGGGTTGCGAGTTGCTGCAGGCTTCGTTGCGAGTGCCGGGCATTCAGTGCGTCGCAGCTTGCGATCTTTACGATTCGCGACACATTGCGGCCCAGGAATCTGTGAAGAACCCGAGCCTTCCGACCACGCGTAAGTATCAGGAGATTCTGGATCGCAAAGATGTCGACGCTGTAATTATCGCCGTACCGGACCATTGGCACCGAAAGATCTTCGAAGACGCGTGTGCCGCCGGAAAAGATGTGTACTGCGAGAAACCGATGTCCCACACGGTCGAAGAAGGCTTCGCCATGATCGCAGCCGCGCAGAAGAACAACCGCATCGCGCAAATCGGGAGCCAGCGAGTGTCGTCGATTGTTTACGCCCAAGCCAAAGAACTGCTCGACTCAGGAAGACTTGGCAAGGTTTACAGCATTGAGGCCTACTGGGACCGCAACTCGCCGAGCGGAGCCTGGGTCTACCCTATTCCCCCCGACGCAAGCGAGCAGACGATCGACTGGAACACTTTTCTAGGAGACGCCCCGAAACGGACGTTCAGCAAGGAGCGTTTCTTCCGTTGGCGCTGTTTCACCGACTATGGCGAGGGCTTGGCGGGCGACCTGTTCGTGCACCTGATCTCCGGGATCCATTTCATCACTGGGACAACTACCCCCGCGAAGCGCGCGCAGTCGACAGGTGGTTTGTTCCACTTCAAAGATGGCCGCGACTTTCCCGATCTGATTGAGACCCTGTATGACTATCCCGACTTCCGGGTTTATTTGCGCTGCAATCTGAACAACGATCAAGGCGAGTTCATTGGCTTCTTTGGAACTGAGGGAACGGCGATTATCCGCGGGGCCAGCCTGACCTTCACGCCACAGGATACGCGTCCGCAGCCCGAGGCCTATTCGATCTATGGGTGGCCGGCGAAGCTGCGCGATCAGTATCTGGCCGATTTTGAGAAGGAGCATCCGCTTTCGAAGCTGTCGGTCAACGACGCGACCGAAGTCTTCGGCGTTCCGCAAGGCTATAGCGATCTCGTGGACCACGAAGCCAACTTCTTCAAGGCCGTACGCACGCGCAAAAAAGTGGTCGAGAACGAAGAGTTCGGCAACAACGCGGCCATCGGTTGCCATCTGGCGAATCACTCGTACTTCAAGGGCGCGCCGGCGATTTGGGACGGTGACAAGAAGAGGATCATGGGATCTTAATGTGGACCATGGTTCGAGCCATTTGCCCTGGAGCACGAAGCATCCTCCTGCTTTTGTTGCTCCAGGCTTTGTTGGTCGCTTCCAGCGTTTCCCAAACCCATTGGGTTGGTTCCTGGGCGTCCTCGCAGCAACTGGTTGAGCCACACAACTCTTTCCCAGCTGCCGACCTTCAAGACGCGACCTTGCGCCAGATTGTGCACCTATCGATCGGCGGGCCGAGGCTGAGGGTGATCATTTCCAATCGCTTCGGCACGGCCCCCCTGCATTTTACGGGCGTGCACATTGCGAGGCCTGAATCGCCTGCATCGGCAAAGACTGTTGCTGAGACGGACAAACCCGTTACTTTCTCCGGCGCACCGGACGTGACCGTCCCCGCAGGTGCCGACTACATATCAGATGCCATCAACTTCCCGGTTGCGCCGCTTTCGGATTTGGCAATCACTCTGCATCTAGAGGCGCCGCCTGCGCAACAGACGGGCCATCCCGGATCGCGTGCAACCTCCTATGTTGTCCACGGAGACCAACTCTCTGCTCCCAATCTCCCCAATGCAAAGAAGGTTGAGCATTGGTATTTCATCGCCGGGGTGGATGTGTCCGGAACCTCCCAGGCTTCGGCGGTAATCACGTTTGGGGATTCCATCACTGACGGTCATGGTGCGACCACGAACGGCAACGACCGCTGGCCCGATGTGCTGGCCAGGAGATTGCAAACCCAAGCGGACACGAAGGATGTTGCGGTCCTCAATCACGGCATTGGGGGAAATCGCCTGCTGCTCGACGGGCTCGGACCAAATGCGCTCGCGCGCTTCGACCATGACGTGCTTGCGCAATCTGGCGCCCGATATGTGATTGTTCTCGAGGGCGTGAACGATCTCGGGATGTTCACGAAGGAAGGTAGTGTTACAGCCGCCGAACACCAGCAAGAGGTGCATCGGATAACCGCGGCATACGAACAGATCGTCACGCGAGCTCATGCGCATGCCATCCGTGTCCTTGGCGCAACCATCATGCCCTTCGTGGGCTCAGCTTTTTATCATCCCGGTCCCGACACCGAAGCCGATCGCCAGGCGGTGAACCAATGGATCCGATCGCCTGGGCGTTTCGATGCGGTGCTTGACTTCGACAAGATGGTTCGCGACCCCGAGCATCCTGATCGCCTGCTGGCGCAATACGACTCTGGCGATCACTTACATCCTTCGCCGGAGGGCTACGCGGCAATCGCCAGGGGAATTCCACTCTCGCTGTTTGTCCCGGCACCTTCTCCACAGATCGCGTTCACTTTCGACGATCTCCCGGCCCATGGTTCCTTGCCTCCGGGCGAGACACGTATGGATGTGGCGTCGAAAATCATCGCCGCCATGCGGAACGCACATATGCCGCCTGTCTATGGATTTGTCAATGGTGCAGACACGGAGAAGTTTCCGGCCGATATCAACGTTCTCAGCGCCTGGCATGCGGCTGGGAACCCGCTCGGCAATCACAGTTGGTCGCACATGAACCCCAATCAGCACACCCGCGAGGAGTTCCTGGCTGACGCATTGCGGAACGAGGCGTTACTCGAGTCTGTGATGGACGAGGCAGACTGGAGGTGGTTCCGGTATCCGTTCCTGGCCGAGGGCGAAACTCCCGAAAAACGGCAGGCCATCCGAACCATTCTCGGATCACACGGCTACCGAGTTGCCGCAGTGACGATGAGCTTCGGAGACTATCGATGGACCGAGCCCTACGCGCGCTGCGCTCGAAAGGGCAATGCGGCCGGGATTGCGACTTTGAAGCAGACCTATCTCGAAGCCGCAGACAAGAGCATCGATTTCTACCGCGAGCTCTCGCATAGGGTGTTGGGACGTGATGTCCCTTATGTGTTGCTGATGCACATCGGCGCGCTGGATGCGGAGATGCTGCCGCAATTGCTTGAACTGTACCGTTCGCGTGGATTTCAGTTCATTACGCTCGAGCAGGCGGAACGCGACGAGTTTTATCACGTGAGCACCGATTTACACATGCCTGCGTCACCGGACATGCTGGAAGGGGTCGCGGCTGAGCAGCACATTCCCCTCCCTCCCCAGCCGCAGCTGAGCGTAGAGCCCGAGTCGTTGTGCCAATGAACCGCTCGTGATTCTCAGAAGGGTCCGCTCGAAACTCGGGGCCTCTTCACCCGAGGGAGCGTTCCTGCGGCGGACTGGCCTCAATCCCGGAGTGCCATTTCGCGCGCGGCACGCAATTCCTCAACCGGATCGCCAATGGGCAGGAACTCCATGGCAACAACATGGTCGTACCTAAGATCGCGCAGTTTGCGAAAGATATTGGCGAAATTAATCTCGCCGGTTCCCGGTTTGTGGCGTCCGGGAACATCGGCGACGTGAATCAAGCCAACGTGCTGAATGTTCTTTTCAAGCTTCTCAATCAGGTTGCCTTCCGAAATCTGCTCGTGGAACAGGTCGTAGCAGAACCGCACCTGGGGATGGTTGACGGCTTTGATGATCTCGAACCCACGCGCGACGGAGGTCAGGAAGTACTTCGGGTTCTCTTCCGCGTCAATGTTTTCGAGCAACAAGCGAACAGGCTCGCCGGCGATCTTCTTTCCATTGACCACCCCAGCGAGAGCTTTGAGCCCTTCGACACAGCTTTGCGCCTGCGCTTCAGGGGCCATCCCGGGGACGGTATTGCCCGAAAGAACGATTATCGCCGGACACTGCAGCCGTTCCATAGTGGGCAATGTCTCCCTGAACTCCGCCACCAGACCTTCGCGATCAGCGGGATTCGTGAGGCTGTGCTTCAATCCCGCCGTACAGTCGAAACGCATGCCGAGTTCCTTGCTCTTGGCGATGGCGCGCTTAAAGTCTTCCTCCTTCCACTTCGCGTATTCGCCCACAAGTTGCACATTGCGGTACCCAGCTCGAGCAACTTTTTCCAGCCGTTGCTCAAAGGGAAGGTCGCGCAGGATGGTCCACAGCATCACCGAAAGCTGGTAGGGAACATCAGCGGAATTGGGGTACATCTCAGGAGTAGCCAGCTGCGCCCCAATCGAATTGGTGACGGCCGGAGCGGCCAGCCCAATTCCCAATGTGTGTGCAAATTCGCGACGATTCATATTCACGACGATCGCCTATTGGTCCTCACTCGGGTGAGGGCCGGTAAACTCCGAGCAGCACGGCTTGTCGACTGGTTTGAACTCCATCAGTTCGATTCGAGTTTGATCGGGATCATAGACATTCAATTGCAGCTTGCCGTCTTTCCCGATCTGCGAGTGCTCGTTCGCGCTTGCCTGCCAGCCGCGTGACTCCAATTTTGATTGTGCCGCATTCATATCGTTTACGCCTAGGGAAATGTGGCTCATCACGCCAATTGTGTGCTGATCGGCATCGGACTTGATGTTCAGCATGTACTCTAGCCAGTCGGTGCCATCCGGAACCTGAAGGGCAACCCAGTCCGTACGCTCAGGACGCATCCCACCAAACCAGTAGGCGCGGAATCCGAGAATTTCCTTGTAGAAATGGTCTTCTGCGGCGCGGTCACGAACGATGAAACCAGCGTGAATCATGCGGCGGGAGACGGGGTCGCCCGACGTGCCTTGCAGTCTCTGAAAGGCGCTGGTCCGCTCCACAAACTCAATGCGGTGCCCCTCCGGATCCTTGGTGACAAAACTCTTTAACCCGTTTGATGAATTGACGGCGTTCGGAACAGCTACGCCCTTCGACGCGAGATAGGAGCGCATCGCCTCACAGTTTTCGGTCCTCAGCGCAACATGGTCCATTCGGTTTGTGGATCGCGGATCAGGCGCGGGACTATATCCAACCCACTGCTCGCCTATCATGAACCGCTGCACCTGGCCCGGTTCTATGGGCGTCGCAGCGTCGTTGGAAGATTGCAACCCAAGTACCGTCATATACAGCTTCTGGTTCTTGTCCTGATCCGTCGTATAAAAACTCACGTGATCGATGCCGGTAATCTTTGGGCGCTCATGGGAGTTTTGTGCCGAAGCGTAGGTCAGCAGAACGAGAACTACACAAGCCGTAGCGGCCTTTATCATGTTGCCTCCAAACCCGCGGTGAGTCGTGGAAATGATTGTAGCCGCAAGCGGATTTTCCCGCTGCTTGAATCTCCCCGGGGGCTTCGCCGTCGCCGCCAGAGGCCTTTCGTCTGATGAACTTTAGTTATGGCCCTTTGTGATCTTCGCGTCAACTCTGAATCCAGCTACTCTGCCTTGGGATGCTTTTTCGAAATCAGTTTTCCCCTGCGAGGAAGTCGACCCGCCAGTGGTGGAACAGCTCGGTTGACTTGTTCACAACTTCTGCGCACGTCAAAGCAATCGGCATGAACATTAGCGGGGGAGGCATGGGACTGTTTGCCGTGGCCAACCTGCCGGTGGGTTCTCAGATTGAAGTAGAGTTCCGCTCACCGGAATCGGGACTCAGGACGCGCCTTCCTGGGACGGTTCGTCATCGCGCCCTTTATCTTTACGGAATTGAGTTCCTTTCAGAAGCAGCGATCCCAGCACATAGCCGGGAAATGGCAGCCGACGTCTAGGCGCACTTTCTCATCCATGGATCTTCTCCTCGCTATTTACCAATCGGCTAAGCCGTGGTGGCTCAGCCAGTCATGAATGCGGCACTTCTTGCCTCGAGGTCGGTCACGGTTCGTTCAAAGACTTCCCGGGGTGAGCCAGTGGCCACGATCGCGACCAACAATCCGAGATTGCGGTAGAACTGAATGAGGGGAGCAGTGCTCTTCTCATAGGCATCCAGACGGACGGCGATCGACTCAGGATGGTCGTCCTCGCGCTGATACAAACCTCCGCCGCAATGGTCGCAAATATTTTGCAACCGCGATGGTTGCAGGATGAGGTGGAAAATAGCCTTGCATCGGCCACAGGTTCGACGTCCGCTCAGGCGCGCCACGATTTCTTCGGCAGGGAGAACAAAGTTAACTACAGCATCGAGCTTCAGTTTCTCCTGCTCCATCAATTTGCGCAGAGAGTCTGCCTGCGCGAGCGTTCGTGGGAAACCGTCAAGGACGAAGCCGCCAGGGCACCGCAAGCAACGGACGCGCTCACACACCATTTGCCATACGATCTCATCCGGCACCAGGCGTCCCTGGCACATGCACTCCAAGGCGTCTGCCATCACCGGAGACCGGGTTCTATCGTGCCACGCACGTGCCGCGCGGAAAACCTCGCCGGTAGACAGATTACACGCGCCAATGTACCGGCTGAGAAGTGTCGCCTGCGTGCCTTTTCCCACACCCGGAGGGCCGAGCAGCACAACCCGCCACGGCGCTGCCTTCGGTGCAAAAGCAGGCCTGCACTTCGCCCGAGGTCCATACAGCCACGCCGCCCGATCGTTCTCAGGGATATTCATGTTTGCCCCCTCGAAGGTTGCCGAACGCACCCGTTGCTGCAAACAGCTCGCTCTGAGGAGTACTGTACTGGCGCGAAGCTCTCGTGGATGTGACCCACATCACATGTCGCATTGATCGTGATGATGGCCCCCGGTGAGAATATCCATTCGATCTGGGAGCTCGGTAGTCGCCAAATCACCGCGCAACTCTGTATTCTCAGTACGGTGCAAGCGGAACAAACGCCAAAGCGCGTCACGATGGTTGGTGTGCTAGCAATTGGAGCCGCGGCCGCGGCGGCTCTTCTCCCCTGGATCCATTACGGAATTCCCTCTGGGCACGACTTCGAATTTCACCTCAACTCCTGGATTGAAGTGCGCGACCATTGGCAGCAAGGCGTCATTTACCCGCACTGGGCGGCTTGGGCACATTACGGATATGGCGAAGCCCGGTTCCTTTTCTATCCGCCAATCTCTTGGACAATCGGCGGCATTCTGGGTGCGATTCTTCCCTGGAAAATGGTTCCCGCGGCATTCGTCTGGCTGGCGTTGATGCTGGCTGGGCTTTCGATGTTGGTCTTGGCACGAAACTGGCTATCACCGTCCTCTGCCCTATTTGCAGCGGTCTTGTACACACTGAATCCCTACCACCTGCTCATTATTTACTGGCGCAGTGCCTTCGCCGAACTGCTTACCGCAGCCTATCTACCGCTACTTGTGCTCTGCCTGCTCCATCTGGAGGAATACGGCAAGCGGATCATCGCCCCACTTGCTCTGCTGCTCGCGGCTGGCTGGCTAACCAACATTCCTGGAGCCATCATGATGCATTACTCCTTGGGAATTCTTGTCGTTTGGCTAGCAATCTATCGCCGGCGAGGCCGCGTCCTCGGGTATGCAGGAATTGCGGTGTTTGCCGCTGCTGCCCTAGCCGCCGTGTATCTTTTGCCGGTGCTGCATCAGAAGGCATGGGTCAGCCTCGATCAGGTGCTCTCACCCGGAGTACGTCCGCAAGAAAACTTTCTGTTTGCCCACACGCAGGATGCCGACCACGACAAGTTCAATCATTTGGTGTCGATGATCGCCGCCTGGGAGTTCGCGTTATTCGCTTTTGTTCAGGTCCTCTGGCGCGGGAAGCAAGCAGCCAAGCTATGGTGGCCAGTGCTGGTTTTGGGGGTATCTTGCGCACTTCTTATGCTGCCGTTCACCACTCTGCTTTGGCGCTATCTGCCGCTACTGCGCTATGTGCAGTTCCCCTGGCGGTGGTTGGTGGTACTGAACCTTGTCCTCTCCCTCGCCATCGCCGCCGCGGTCCGGAGTTGGTGGCGCCGCATCCTCATATTCGGGCTCGCGTTGGCGCCGGTTGCGATCGGCGCCCATTGGATGCTGATGCCTTGGTGGGACACAGCGGCGGACGTTCGGGAACTGGTGGACAACCATAGCGACCAAGTCGGCGACGAAGGAGTCGACGAATACGCCCCTGCCGGCACTGACCCTTATGATGTGGACCACAATGTTCCGCTAGCGAGATTGGATGGCGCGGGACCGGCGAAGGTCACGATCCAACGCTGGGACGACGAACATCGCGTCATCGCAGCAACCTCGGGTTCTGGAGGGAAACTCGTGCTGCGGCTATTCAACTACCCTTTGTGGCGGGTCAGTGTTAGCGGCAGACCAACCACACCAGAGACGGGGCCGCATGGCGAAATGCTTGTTCCTCTTATTGCCGGCGACAGCCAAATCGAAATCGTTTTCAGGGAGGGCTGGGACAGGCTCGCTGGGGCAATCATTTCTTTGGCCTCGTTGGCCGCCCTTGGCCTCTGGCACAGTCGATGCAAACCTCGACATGCCTTTCATGAAAGCTCAAGACCATAGCAATGGCTCGCAAACACATTCTTGTCGCTACCTCGAATTCGGGCAAACTCCGGGATCTTGCAGGTGCTGCGTCGCCCTATGGAATTGAAGTCGCTCAGATCCCGAACTTCGATTCCGTGCCGCTAGTCATTGAAGACGGCCAGACTTTTGAAGCCAATGCGCGCAAGAAGGCTGAGGAGTACAGCCGCTACGCTCCCGCGGAGGTTGTCATTGCAGACGACTCCGGGCTGGAAGTAGACGCGCTGGGTGGAGCACCGGGAGTGCATTCGGCCAGGTACGCGGCCGACGTGCCGCGTCTCGCGGACGCGAATACCGATGACGAAGCGAATAACGGGAAACTGATTCGCGAGATCAAGCGAATCCCGCCGGACCAGCGCACCGGGCGCTTCGTTTGCTGGATTGCCGCCGCCCGTGACGGAAAAACTCTCGCAGTTTTCGAAGGGAAGGCGGAAGGCCTCATTCGCGAAGCCCCCAAAGGCTCAAACGGTTTTGGTTACGACCCACTCTTCTTTTTTCCACAAATCAACAAGACCTTCGCGGAACTTACCGCCATTGAGAAGGCACACTACAGTCATCGTGGCGAGGCCTTTCGCAAGTTCCTCGACTGGTACTCGCAATCTGACGTCTTCCTGTAGCTGCGTACCTGAGGATGCGCCGTGACTGTCAAACACGAAGGACACAGCGGCCCGCAATGCAACGAGCCCGGTATTTGACTTCCCTTTCCCGTCGCCAAGATAATGATGAGTTCGCTCTTCATTCCCGATTACGCAAGAGACTTCGTGGCAATCGCTCCAAGTGCGACAACTTCCGCGGTGAAAACTGGCGTTGCTCCCCTCAGGGCAGGCCAGGGACATTCGTTTCTGCTTCGCCGGTTGCATTCCCTGAGCGGGATTGTTCCGGTCGGTTTTTTCTTGATTGAGCACTTTGTCTCGAACGCATTTGCCACCCGGGGCCCGGAAGCGTACAGAAAGCAAGTGGAGCTGCTGAGCGGCTTCCCGTTCGTCTTCTTTCTTGAGCTGTTCGCGATTTGGTTGCCGATTGCGTTTCACGCGCTCTATGGGTTCTATATCTGGTACCGCGGGGAGAGTAATCTTGCGGAATACCCGTGGGCAGGCAATTGGATGTACAGCGCCCAGCGCTGGACCGGCGCCATCGCATTTTTCTACATGGCCTGGCATACCTGGCACCTACGTTTTACGGGTGTGCACCTCCTGATCTACCCAGAATCCGCCTTCGGCAAGGTGCAACACGAACTGTTCGTGACCTGGCAGTTCCTGTTTTACGTTGTAGGCATTGTTTGCGCGTCGTGGCACTTCGCCTATGGCCTGTGGTTATTCGCGGCCAAGTGGGGCATTACGCAGGGTGCAGTGGCACGCCGCCGGTTCGGATACGTGTGCGTGGCCATCGCTCTGCTGTTTATCAGCGTAGGTTTCGCTACCCTGGCTTCGTTCCGTTCGACACCACAACAGCCATTTCAGCCAAGCGCCAATCAAACGGATTCATACACGATGAAGTAACTGTTCACCACAAAGACACCGAAGTAAAGGAAAAGAAATCAGAGGTCACGTTTTCTCGACGCCTCTGTATTCCTTGGTGAAAATAGTCAATGGCAGCGAATCCCAAAATCATCGTCGTCGGTGGCGGACTCGCCGGACTGGCCGCAACCATCAAGATCGCCGAGATGGGGGGGCACGTAGACCTGTTCTCCATCGTACCCGTCAAGCGCTCTCACTCGGTTTGTGCGCAAGGCGGAATCAACGCGGCCAAAAACCTGAAGGGCGAAGGCGACTCGACCTGGCAGCACTTCGACGACACGGTGTACGGCGGTGACTTCCTTGGAAACCAGCCTCCGATCAAGGGCATGTGCGAAGCTGCGCCCGCAATTATCGACTTACTTGACCGGATGGGGGTACCGTTCAACCGCACGCCGGAGGGACTGCTCGACTTCCGCCGTTTTGGCGGCACGTTACACCATCGCACCGCTTTTGCCGGAGCTACTACCGGCCAGCAGCTTTTATACGCCCTAGACGAGCAGGTGCGGCGCTATGAGTCCGAAGGCAAAGTTACCAAGTTCGAGGGGTGGGAATTCCTTTCCGCCGTGCTCGACGGCAACCGCATTGCCCGCGGAATTTGCGCCATCGATCTGCGCTCCATGGAAGTACGCACGTTCCCTGCCGACGCCATGATCATGGCAACGGGCGGCATCGGTGCGATCTTTGGCAAGAGCACAAACTCGGTGGTCTGCACGGGATCGGCCCAGTCGGCGCTCTACCAGCAAGGCTGCTACTACGCGAACGGCGAGTTCATTCAGGTACATCCGACTTCCATCCCCGGGGAAGACAAGCTACGCCTGATGTCAGAATCGGCGCGCGGCGAGGGTGGGCGAGTGTGGGTACCGAAGAGCCCTGGCGACAAGCGCGATCCCAAGTCGATTCCCGAAAGCGAGCGCTGGTACTTCCTCGAGGAGTGGTATCCGAAGTACGGCAACTTAGTTCCGCGTGATGTCGCGACCCGCGCCATATTCAAGGTGGTTTTCGAACACAACCTCGGGATCGATGGTAAGCCGATGGTCTACCTTGACCTGACCCATATCGACCGCGCCACGCTCGACCGCAAGCTCGAAGGCATTCTGGAGATTTACGAGAAGTTCGTCGGTGACGATCCGCGGGAGACACCGATGAAGATCTTCCCCGGCATGCACTACACCATGGGCGGTCTCTGGGTGGATTACAACCAGGCTACCAACGTGCCGGGAATTTTCGCTGCCGGCGAGTGCGAATATCAGTATCATGGCGCAAATCGCCTGGGCGCGAACTCGCTGGTCTCCTGTATCTTCGGAGGCTTCGTAGCCGGGCCGAACGCCGTCCGGTACGCGCGTTCCCAGTCAGAAGCGGCGAGCAACGGCCATTTCGATTCTGAGCGCAAACACCAGGAGGAGATCAACGCCAAATTGATGAAGTCCGACGGCGTGGAGAATCCCTTCCGTCTCTGGCGCGAACTGGGCGAGTTGATGACCAAGGACTGCACCGTGATCCGCTACAACAACAACCTGGTGCAGACCGATGCCAAACTGGTGGAACTGCTCGAGCGTTATCGCCACATTAATTTGAGTGATCGTTCCATGTGGGCAAACACGTCTTTCGTCTTCACCCGCCAGCTTTACAACATGCTGCAGTTGTCGCGAGTCATTGCGCAAGGTGCCCGGATGCGCGATGAATCCCGGGGAGCACACTACAAGCCCGACTTCCCCGAGCGCAACGACAAGAACTGGCTCAAAACAACGAAGGCTTACTTCGCCCCCGATGGGGATGAACCGCGGTTCGAGTTCGAACCCGTGGACGTATCCTTGATTCCGCCGCGAGCACGGAAGTACTAGGCTTCCGTCCTAGAGCCTCGGTTACCGCCGGGATCCACTCCCGCGCCTTGATTCGGTATATTGAAATCATGGCTCTTTACCTGATCACTGGTATTGCGGGTTTTATCGGGTCTTCCATTGCGCGCGCGCTGCTCGCCCAAGGGGGCCAAGTACGCGGAATTGATAACTTCTCCACTGGGAAACGCGAGAACATCGCAGAAATCCTCGATACGATTGATTTCCGCGACGTCGATTTGGCGGACATCGACGGCGTAAACGATGCCTGCCGCGGTGTGGACTACATTTTCCACGAAGCCGCCATCCCCTCGGTTCCGAAATCAGTGCTGGATCCGCTGGGCAGCAATCGTGCCAATGTGGACGGCACCGTGCACCTCCTGCTCGCGGCGAGGGAAGCCAGGGTGAAACGCGTCGTGTATGCGGCCTCGTCTTCCGCCTATGGAGACACGCCCACACTGCCAAAACATGAGGGCATGCCGCCAAATCCGATCTCTCCCTATGCGGTTGCGAAACTGGCCAGCGAGTACTACATGACGTCGTTTTACCGCTGTTACGGCTTGGAGACGGTCTGTCTGCGATACTTCAACATATTTGGTCCGCGGCAGGATCCAACGTCACCATATTCCGGAGTTCTGGCAAAATTCATTACCCAGATGCTCGCGAATCAGCAGCCGACGATATTTGGGGATGGCGAGCAGAGCCGCGATTTCACTTACATTGACAATGTTGTTTCGGCGAACCTTCTGGCCATCAAGGCACCTAACGCGCAAGCCGCCGGAAACGTATTCAACGTCGCCACCGGAACCCGAGTTGATCTGAACGAGACGTTTCGATTGTTGAAGAAGATCATCGGCTACAAGGGCGAGGTGAACCATGGTCCGGAACGGTCAGGCGACGTGAAACACTCCCTCGCGGATTTGACTCGAACCGAAAAAGCTCTCGGATACAGGCCGCTGGTTAGTTTTGAGGAAGGCTTGCGCAAAACCGTGGATTGGTACCGGGGACAACAGAAGGCGGCCCAAGCCTAGCACCGGCGGCGTTCTGCAGGGTTGGCCAGCGCTAGCGGGTATGAACTTGCTCCGGGAACGCCTTCACTCCGCCGCGGCTGAACTCAAACAGCAAGTTCCATTCTGAGGAAACAGGCTGACCGTTGAGGGTGGGAGGTGTAAACGTCCACTGGTGCGCGGCTTCCATGGAATGACGCGCGAAGTACTGGCTCGGCCCGGCTGACACGAACCTCGCCTCGCTAACCTTACCACTCGCATCCACCTTCAGACGCAATCTGACCTTAACGTGTCCCTGAATGGTCCGCAGCGCTCCCGCCGAAACGTTCGGCTGCATCTGGTGAAGGACTGCGCCAGACTCGAGAGCCGCTCCCGGGGCAGCAGGAGCTTGAGCGGGAGTCTCAGCTGGCAGGGAGGAGATCGTGGCCGGTTCGGCCCCGGATGTGGACGGCGAGTTTTTCAACCCCGGCGAAGCCCGGTGTTGATTCAACAATTTTACCGTCAGGGTGATGGCGAGGATGGCAACCACGATCAGGAAAAAGATCAGCCCTGTGACACGTCTGGAGCCGCCGCTCCGTGAATCGTTTTCCAATGCAGGCTCTTCCCTCGGCTGCGTTTCTGGCTTCGGCGGCTTGCTGGTCAGGGCCTCAGGTAATTGCAACCGGATCGACCTTGCTATCTCGCGAACAGTCGAGCGCTTGAGAGGATCCTTCGCGAGAGCGTGCTCGACGATCTGGGCATAGGGCTGAGGGATTCCCCTGGGCACGATCTCGGGGCGGGGTGGATGCTGAGTCAATGATTCGACAAGCATCGCACCGAGCGACCAGACGTCCGCGGCGGGCGAAAGTTGTCCGGAGGACAACTCGGGAGCGCTGTATGCACCTTCTGGCAATTTCCTCGGCTTGGTTCCTGCAGCTTGAATGCCGTCACTGGAAAGCTTCAGCTGGTCGCCAATGGCCATCACATTAGCGGGACAAAGGTGCCCGTGAACCAGGTCTCGATCGTGGAGATAAGCCAAGGCCGCGATCGACGGCCGCAACATCGCCTCCGTTTCAGACCCTGTGAGCGCGCGTTGCGGCACTACCTGAGCCAGATTTTCATCGGCGTATTCGGTGACGACAAAGAGGAGTTCGTTTCCTGAAAGCCAGCATTGGCCGCCATCGAAAACGCGCAGTAGGTGCGGATGTGAGAGTTGTGCTACGCGCTTCCAATTCGAGAGTAGAGCCTCGGCTTGTTCCCCGCTGGAGCGAACGAGTTTAATCGCGGCCTTAGCTTTCGTATCAGCCGGCAAACTGGTAAGGAAAACGGCGGTGCTATCCGAGCCTCCGAGGTACTGCTCGAGAGGATAGCGGCCATCCACGGTTTGTCCCTGCCATTGTTTTCCGAAGTCCACGGATCGATCGGCGCGCACTGCTGCCCGCATGGGGAGCATTGTATGCTAATCGCGTACAAAGGAATGCTGTGAAAAAGACCCGGAAGTCCCTTTCCCCGCTGTCGAGGTCTTGGCAGAGGCAGACCGGAACGGACTGCTAAAATGACGTCAGACTATGTTTGAGAATCTGCAGGAACGGCTACAACGGACCTTCAAATCGCTGCGGGGTCAGGCGGTCCTGAATGAGGAGAACATCCAGGAAACCATGCGCGAACTGCGCTTGGCCCTGCTTGAAGCCGACGTCAATTTCAAAGTCGTAAAGCAGTTCATCGATCAGGTGCAAGCCAAAGCCGTCGGCCAGCAGGTGATGACTTCGCTTTCGCCCGGCGAGCAAGTCATCAAGATTGTCCGCGACGAACTGGTAAACATCCTCGGCAAGGACACCGCTCGGGTTAAATTTGCGTCCCAGCCACCGACCGTCGTGTTGATGGCAGGTTTGCAAGGCTCGGGTAAGACCACCACCTCAGGCAAGCTGGCGCACTGGCTCAAGAATGGCGGACACCGTCCGCTCCTGGTCTCGGTCGACGTCTATCGTCCAGCCGCGCGAGAGCAGTTGAAGGTCGTGGCGCAGGCTATCAAAGCGCAGATTTATCAGGGCGAAGTCGTTGATGCGAACACGACAACCGTTGAGCGGCTCGCCAAGGAAGCCCGCCGTGAGGCCATCAACTCCGGGTGCGACGTTCTGATCGTCGATACCGCCGGACGCCTCCACATTGACGATCAACTGATGGATGAAATGCAGTCCCTCAAGAAGCTGCTGAATCCGTCGGAAATCTTATTTGTGGCAGACGCAATGACCGGACAGGACGCGGTCCGTTCAGCGGACGAATTCCACAAGAAGCTTTCCCTCACCGGCGTGGTCCTGACCAAGTTGGACGGCGACGCCCGCGGTGGCGCAGCGCTTTCCATCCGTCAGGTTACCGGGGCACCCATCAAATTTATCGGCGTGGGTGAAAGGTATGATGCGCTTGAGCCTTTCCATCCCGACCGCATCGTGTCACGGATTCTCGGCATGGGCGACATTCTCTCGCTCATTGAGCGCGCCGAGCAGACGGTCGACAAGAAGAAGGCGCAGGACATCGCCACACGCGCCTTGTCGGGCGATGGCTTTTCCCTCGAGGACTTTCGCGATCAGCTCCGGCAGGTGCGCAAGATGGGCTCCATCCAGAACCTGATGGGGATGCTCCCTAGCATTGGCCCATTCGCCGGCCTTCAGAAACATGCCGATAAAGTTGACGAAACCCAGATCAACCGCGTCGAGGCCATCATCAATTCGATGACCGCCCACGAGCGCACTCATCACGATGTGATCAATGGCAGCCGGCGGAAGCGCATTGCCCGAGGCTCGGGGACAACGGTTCAGGAAGTAAACCATCTGCTTCGCCAATATGCCCAAATGCGCAAAATGTTTAAGCAAATGGGCAAGGGCAACATGATGCGCAAGCTGGCGGGAATGCGGTTCTCTTAGAGCTTTCTGCGATCGGCCGGAGGCTTTGAGCGTGCCCGGCCATTCCGACAGACGGTCACTGCCAGAAAGACGGTCACTGCCAGAACGAAGCGGGTTGCAGAACGCTCAAGCGGTTTGGTATCGACTGCTAAGTGCTCTTTATGAAATGGCGCTCCCTCCAAGAATCCTCTCCTGAGCCTGGCACGCGGCGGCTGTATGAAATCTACGCTGAGCGGCGAGCACTGATTGCTCGATATGTTCCGGCGGACGTCCAGGCTATTCATGCCCGCGCGGTTGAAGATCTGAAGCTGTCCGGCATCGCCGAACGAACGCTGCGGACGGGTGATTCAGCTCCAGAATTCGAACTCCCCGACCAAGTTGGACTCTTAGTACGCTCCACTGACCTTCTATCGCGGGGCCCCCTCATCCTCTGTTTCATCCGTGGGCGATGGTGCCCTTTTTGCGTAGGTCAGATGGAAGCCATGAACGCCATCGGTCCCGACTTGGAACAGCTCAGCGCGTCGCTGGTGGCCATCTCTCCGCAGAACCTGCACCAGTCCTTCCTGATGGCGGACCAGCACAAGCTTGGGTTCCCCTTGCTTAGCGACGCTGGCAATCAGGTTTCGCGACAGTTTGGGCTGGTCTATCAGGTTCCTGAATATCAGCAGGAGGTTTATCGGCGAGCCTTCGTGAATCTGCCACACATCAATGGGGACAATACCTGGGAGCTACCGATTCCAGCAACGTTCGTGATAGGGAGAACTGCCGCTGGATGCGGGGCCGCACGGATCCTGTTCTCCTCGGTCACGCCTGACTACACCGAGCGTGCCGAACCGAGCGACATGGTCGCCCGCATTGCACAGCTTTTGTGCTGAGCAGCGCTCATTCTTTGCGACCGATCCTCAGCCGTCTTAACCGTAGAATCGGGAGGCGGGCGGGAGCTACACGCCTGAACCCAGGTTATGCGACTGGCACCTGCTGATCGGGGTCCTCCTCCTGCAACATGAATTGCAGAACCTCCTGAGGTACCGGAGCCTGCCAAACCGGGGCGAACGATTGGCGGTGCAGGGGGCATGGGCCATACTGCCGCAGCGCGGCGAGATGCTTTGGCGTGCTGTATCCCTTATTGGATTTTAGAGCGTACACCGGGAAAACCGGATCCCACTCGGCAAGCATGCGGTCCCGCTCGACCTTAGCCAGGATGGAAGCGGCGGCAATGGACGCCGATAAGGCATCGCCGTGAATGATGGCGCGCTGCGGCAGGTCGAGATCGAGCTTCATGGCATCAATCAAAAGGTGATCAGGGGTGGGTTGCAGCTGCCGAATTGCTTGC
>Ga0157374_10000187_pt1 | contig 57781 bp, 43 predicted proteins | sample M25metaG_FD_115308 | JGI IMG/M metagenome (GOLD analysis project Ga0157374, IMG submission 115308) | Miscanthus rhizosphere microbial communities from Kellogg Biological Station, Michigan, USA - M2-5 metaG | ecosystem: Host-associated > Plants > Roots > Rhizosphere > Soil | place: USA: Michigan...
CATTGCTCTGCCTTCTTCAAGTCACTCGGCGCGCCCGTCATCGCAGCGATGCCTTGTTGGTTCTCAGAGTGACCTGCGACGCCCCTCGCCTGCTTTGCATTCGAGATCACTGATTGCAAGCCGCTCCGGGAGACATCCGCAATGAGGCAGGGCGCGGAGTCGTTGACCTGCATCTGTGGTGCTGACGTCGCCAAACTGCTGACCGTCGAGGCCAAGAGCAACGCAATTCCGAATCCTGCTTTCATGATTCATCTCCTCATCGAGCCGCCATGATCGGCCTGCTCCTCACTTGTTAAAGTGCAATTCCGGGCTCAATTGGCTCACTCGCACAAAAATTCCGTTTTTCCCTCTCTTAGCCCCGAATGTCCCGATGGTGCCGCGGCGTTCTAACCGGTTTCCTCTTCAATCAGTTGACCTGGAGGAAGCAAGCCGCTATGTTTGGCCACAGGGGTTCGCACCGCGAGGATTTTTATGGCAGAACTGCCAACACAGCCTGTTAGTGAGCTACTGGCCAAATGGGGGGCTGGCGACGAGGAATCTTTGCATCGTTTGGTGCCCCTGGTGTACGGCGAGCTCCGCCGAATCGCCCACTGCCACTTTCGTAACGAGCGCCCCGGTCACACGCTGCAAACCACCGCCCTGGTGCATGAGGCCTATCTCTGTCTCATGAAGCAGCACCAGATGAACTTTCAGAATCGTGAGCATTTCTTCGCGGTCAGCGCTAACTTGATGCGGCAGATTCTCGTCCAATACGCCAGGCGGCGAAATGCTGCCAAGCGAAACGGAGGGAACAGGGTAGCGCTCGATAACGTAAGACTGGACAGCGCAGTGGCTTTGTTTCCAAAGCAGAGTGTGGATCTAGTGGCCCTCAACGAGGCACTGAATGCTCTAGCCAAGCTCGACGCTCAGCAAAGGCACTATAGTCGAGCTGCGTTTCTTTGCCGGTTTGTCCATCGAGGAGACTTCACGAGTGTTGGGAGTTTCTCCAGCAACAATTAAAAGGGACTGGACCACGGCCAGAATCTGGCTATCCCGCCAGATGGGCGCGGAAACTCCCCATGATCACCCCTGAACGCTGGCAAGAGCTAAGGAACGTGTTGTATGAGGCGTTGCAGGTTGCGCCAGCGGACCGGTCCGCGTTTCTCGATCGTGCATGTGCCTCCGACAGCGCGCTGCGCCAGGAACTCGAATCGCTGCTCGCAGCCAGCGACGAAGTGAGGCCGAGCTTCCTCAAGTCTTCCTCGTCGGTTTTGGCAATTAAGCCGGGAACCCGGCTCGATGATTACGAAGTTGAGACACTGATCGGGTCTGGCGGCATGGGCGAGGTCTATCGGGCGCGCGACACTCGCCTCAGACGGGTCGTCGCCATCAAAGTCTTGCCGAAGTTTGTCTCGAATGATCCGGACCGGCTGCGTCGCTTCGAGCACGAGGCACAGGCTGCCGCCGCGCTGAACCACCCCAACATCGTTGGCATATTTCATCTGAGTGCGTATCAGGGCACGCCGTACATGGTTTTGGAATTGCTGGACGGGCTGAACTTCCGGGAACTGCTTCGCGCTGGTGCGTTGCCCGTAAGTGAGGTTGTGGATTATGGAGGCCAGATCGCGCTTGGCTTGGCAGCCGCTCACGAGAAAGGAATCGTGCACCGCGATTTGAAGCCGGAGAACCTGTTCCTGACCAAGGACGGGCGCGTGAAGATTCTCGATTTTGGTTTGGCGAAACTCACGCAAGTCCAACCGGCCCCGGACAGCGATTCTCCCGCACTCGCCGAAAGGACTGACCCCGGCATGGTGATGGGCACTGTCGGCTACATGGCGCCGGAACAAGTGAGCGGAAGAAAGGTGGATCATCGCGCCGACATTTTTGCGTTCGGATCAATTTTGTACGAGATGCTGACCGGTAGGCGCGCGTTCCGGAGGCCAACTTCCGCCGAAACTATGAGCTCTATCTTGAACGAAGAACCTCAGCGTATTTCGCAGATTGTGCCAAGTATTCCCGCGACGTTGCAGAGAATCGTGCAGCGCTGTCTGGAAAAAAATCCCGAGCGGCGTTTCCAATCGGCTTCTGATTTGGGCTTCGCCCTTGAGTCTTTGACGGGTTCCCACGAGGTGGTGCCTCTGCCAATAACTCCAACTGTGCGTCTGGAGCCGAAGCTAATGGAAGTTGAGGCGCCGCGGAAAACCGCGCGGCCGTTCTGGCCGATAGGCCTTGTCGCGGTCGTTGTCCTTGCCGCCCTTGCGGCGGGAATCTGGTATTGGGCGATGCCGTCGTCGCCGCCTCATGTCACGGATTACGCCCAGATCACCCACAACGGCTCCATCGGGGCCCTTGCGGGCACGGACGGAAGCAGGCTCTATTTCAATATCTATCCGTCGGGACCAATAGGCCAGGTCGGGATCACCGGAGGGGACATCGCCACGATATCCGCTGGATCGGACTCCCCCTTTGCAGCGGACGTGTCCTCCGATGGTGCAAATCTTCTTCTCTCCTCGACTGACGGCATTTTCACCATAAGGGCGGCCGGGGGACCGCCTCGCTTCATCACGAAGAGGGCGGGGGTCTTCTCTCCAGCCTGGTCGCCGGACGCAAAGTCCATAGCGTATTCGGACCAGGACCAGAGTCTCTATTCGATGAAAATTGACGGGACAGAAAGCCAGGAGCTCACGAAAAGCGACGGCGCGATTTCGGACATCACCTGGAGTCCAGACGGCCACCGTATTCGTTTTACTCGGAATCGCGTGCTCTGGGAGATTTCTTCCACGGGCGGAAATCCTCACCTCGTCTTTCCGTTTTGGCAGGGGCCTGAGGGACAGTGCTGCGGACGGTGGACTCGCAATGGGGATTTCTACCTGTTTCTCGCTGGAGGCAACAACCAAAAGGGTCCCAATGTTGGAGGCTTCGAGCAGATATGGGCTAGCGACGAACGCCATAGTCTCTTCGGGCAAGCTTCCTCCTCCCCTTACCCGCTGACTTCCGGCCCTATCCACTGGGGTACCCCCATCCCTAGCCGAGACGACAGGAGGATTTTTGCCGTGGGTACCACTCCCCGCGCGGAACTCGCTCGCTTCGATGCGATGTCCAAGCGGATTGAACCTCACCTTGGCGGCATTTCCGCCGAGTTTTTGTCCTTCTCGAAGGATGGACGCCAAATCGCCTATGTAACCTACCCTGATGGCACCTTGTGGCGAGCGAAAGCGGACGGAAGCGAGCGGGTCCAACTTACAAGCCCTCCGATCCACCCCGCCGTTTGCCGCTGGTCGCCCGACGGAACGCAGATTCTCTTCACTGCTAAACGAAATTCGGGGCTCGCTGAGCTTTACACCGTTGCTGCTCAGGGCGGAAGCCCGCGCCAACTCCTCCCGGCCGTGGAGGGTACGGGCAAGGAAGACGGCGACTGGTCTCCCGATGGCCGCAAAATCGTGTTTGCGGTCTTTGAGCCGAAAGCATCCCTGGCAATACTCGATGTCGCCAGCGGCAAAGTGCACAGGATACCCGGCTCGGATGAATTGTTTTCGGCTCGCTGGTCTCCGGATGGACGATTCATCGCCGCCATGACGATTCCGTCGACCACCGAAATCAAACTCTTCGATGTGCAGAATCAGCAATGGTCCACCCTGGCAACGCACCAAGGGGCGTGGGGCTTCCCCACCTGGTCGCGCAACGGAAAGTTCATTTACGTGCTTCGCGGACCGGAACCATGGTCGGTTGATCGCATTTCCGTCCCGGACGGTAAGCAGGAGCGGGTCGTCGATCTGACCGGCACTTATCTCACGGGGAGTGTGGGATTCTGGTTTGGATTGGACGCCAATGATGTTCCCCTTCTGTTTCGTGACAACGGCTCCAGCGACATATACTCCTTGACCCTGACGCGGTGATAAGTTCTTTTGATCCTCACGGAATTATCCATTGGCATCGCAGTTCAGCGACGCTTAACTCTGAATAGTTTTGCGAGCGCTCAAGAAAACGGAACCAGGTGATCGCAAAGGTCGAAGGAAGTCCTCGCCGCTGACCGGGACGTCCACAACCTTCAACAAGTTCAACTAAGCTTCACCAGCTAAATCAATCCTTGGAAAGCTGGTGTAGATGATTTTGAGGATAGGTCTGCACAGTCATACCCGCATAAGACTCAATGTTTATGCGGCTCTCATTACCCGATTGCCTGGGCCATTCCCAGAAGGTCGAGCGGCAGTATTCGTAAGTAGTTGTCCGTTCCGAGACATAGGTAACAGAACGTTCCGGAGACATGGGTTACACTTTTCGGCCCGAAGGGGGCGGAGAGGAGATGCCATGGAAGGAGAGTTCTGTGATGGACGAACGGATGCTGTTTGTGATCCGGCTCAAGGATGGGGAGACAATGGCTTCGCTGTGCCGGGAGTTCGGTATCTCACGTAAGACCGGCTACAAGATCTTTGAACGTTATGAGCAATGCGGACTGGAAGGGTTAAGTGATCGAGTTCGCCGGCCCTTCCGCTACGCCAACCAATTACCCGAGCAAGTCGAAGCGGCCATCGTAAGCGCCAAGCGGGAGAAACCGCACTGGGGGGCACGCAAAATTCGGGAGCGCCTGCTGCGGCGCCTGCCGCACGCCGTCAAGACTCCCGCCGCATCTACGATTCACGCCGTGCTGGATCGCCATGGGCTGGTGAAGTCGATGGGGCGGCGCCGCAGTCGAGCCGAAGGGACGCCCTTGTCCGATGGCCTGCATCCCAACGATCTCTGGTGCACCGATTACAAGGGCGAGTTTCAGCTTAGCGATAAACGTTATTGCTATCCGCTGACGGTCACTGACTACTGTTCGCGCTACCTGCTGCTGTGTGAAGCACTGGAATCGAATCGAGAAGCACTTGCATTTTCGGCCTTTGAACGCCTGTTCCACGAACGCGGTCTGCCCCGGGCCATCCGCTCCGACAACGGTGTTCCGTTCGCTTCTCCTCATGGACTGTTCCAGCTCTCGAGACTTTCGGTATGGTGGCTTCGGTTAGGAATCTCTATTGAGCGAATCCGGCCCGGCCATCCCCAGCAGAACGGACGTCATGAACGCATGCATCTGACTCTGAAGCGAGAAGCTACCCGCCCGGCGGGCGCTAACATCTTGCAGCAGCAAGCTAAATTCGACAACTTCGTGGAGGAATTCAATCAGGAAAGGCCTCATGAAGCCCTCGCCATGAAATGCCCAGCCGAGATCTACTCGGCTTCTTCCCGCCCCTATCGCGGAATTCCCGAACCCCACTATCCCTTCCACGATCGCCACTGTCGTGGTCACCAGCTGCGGACGTCTCTGCCTGTACAACAAGAAGATCAACCTCAGCACATCGCTCGCAGGTCAAGCCGTCGGGGTCAAAGAAGTTGACCACGGCATTTGGTTAGTCAGTTTTATGGATTACGATCTTGGCTATATTGATTTGGAGGAAAAAACCTTGCAGCCCCTGGAGAACCCCTTCGGGCCAAAAGTGTAACCCATGTCTCCGGAACGTTCTGTTACCTATGTCTCCGGAACGGACAATTTGAGATTGGTCGGGGCGATTGGATTTGAACCAACGACCCCCTGGTCCCGAACCAGATTCCATGAGTTATTGAAACTTGTAGAATTCTGTGGCTTCCAAGTGATTGCTGTTGAACCTGTTGCGGTCTGGTTATTGAAAGCGATTGAACTCTATTGAAGTCATGTGCTTTAACAGCTACAAAATCGTCCACAGTCTTGGAGGCGAATAAAGAATGAAGTGCAGTGGTTTCAGCGCCGTGCATCGGACACTCATTGGACTTACTTCAATCGTGTCCACACCAGAATGTTCGTGGCGGGCTTTCCATCTGGTCCACGGGTGGGAGATCGTGTAGTCAGCTTGCTATCAACGATCGAGAACTGCTCATCTATGTCTTTCCCCGTAGTCTCGCTTGGTACGGCCGCATCCACATGACAGGTGATTCTTTCCGCGGCACTTCCGACAGCACAGGTACCGAAATAGCCCTCGTACTCCGACCTTTCCCCGACTCCGAGCATCTTGTCGTGATCCGAAAATCTAACTCCATTCATTGTGTTTGGACGGAAGATCTGAGACGCCACATGGCCCGAACCGTCATAAATCAGAACACCTGTTGGAGCGGAACCTCGATTGGGCTTGACTGTTCCGTCTGAGAGGATCGTTTGCTCATCGACGAGCTTCCAGGTACCAACGAGCGGCTGGCTTTTCCGCTCGTCCAACCCTTCGTTCTTCACGAGAAAGCGAACGAAAAGAAGCGCCAGAATGCAAACAACAATTGCCAGTACATTCCTTCCGAGCAACGGCCCGCCCCCCTTTTCTTCCGACGCTTTCGGAGATGGGAAACAACCTCAAGTGCGTACCAACAGTAAGCGGCAACGCTCAGTCCGCCAACGAAGCCCTTTTGGGAAATGACAAAACCGTCGTGCTGTCGTCTACACCCGTCCTGAACGACATCCCGCTTTGTGACTCCTATGCGGCTGTGTGTGCCTTGCGCTCCAAGTCTGATGTGAGAGTCGCAAACGAACCAACCGCAGCTGCCACCGCAACTTCTTCCTCCTCGTCATCCTTGCTCTTGACGTTAAAGGTGGCACGAAGGGCCAACGGCGTGATCAATGTCGTCAGCAGGACGACTGCGACCATCACCGCCACTTCGGAGCGCCCGAAAATGCCACTACTCGCGCCCATGGCAGTAACGATCAGGCCGACTTCACCACGCGAGATCATCCCGCACCCTATACGCATACTGCGTACCCAGTCCATGCCGCTGGCCATTGCGGCGATACCACATCCGACTAACTTACCAATGACAGCAACGAAAAAGATGGTGCTCAGCATCATCCAATGACCAGAAAGAGCACGGTAGTCGCTAGACAAGCCGATTGCAATAAAGAAAAGCGGAATGAGAAGCCCATGCCCGATCGCGTGGAAGCTGCGCTCGACATCCGCCTTGTACTCTGACCCTGCAAAAACATAGCCGAGAAGGTACGCACCGGTGATTCCAGCCACGCTGCCCAGCCACTCCGCCGAGATCGCGTAGATCATGATTAGGGCGAAAACGCAGCTCGGAACGGCCTCGTTGGCGGAGAGCTTGCGAAGTTGCAGTATCAGTGGATCAAGAAACTTGTGTGCGGCGCCATAACCGATCCAGAAAAATAAGGTGACGCAGCCGGCGATAACCAACATCTGGATTAATAGGGGATGGTGAGAGGCTGGCCCCATTTTTTGTTGGAGCCAATTGCTCGCCATTGGAGCAAAGCCGAATGCATCTACTTTTCCCGAAGTGGTGGACGCCGCGAGAAATGCAAGAACAAACAGGCCCATGACATCGTCGATCACGGCCGCGCCTAGAATCACCGACGCTTCCGGTGAATTCATCTTCCCAGCATCCATCAGAGTCCGCGCTGAAATCGAAACGCTGGTGGCAGTGAGAGCACCGCCAAGGAAACAAGCGGTCGTCCATGAGAGGCCCAATAAGTGTCCGACTCCGGCGCCGAGGAAGAAGGGCCAGATCACGCCGGAGAGCGCCACAAGAAAAGCCGGTAGGCTTGCTTCCTTCATGCGCTCAATATCGGTTTCGAGCCCAGCGATAAACATTAGGACAAGACCGCCGACCTGTGCCATCAACATAAGCGCGCTTGAGGCTTCTCCGCCGGCGAAGAGATGCATATGCAGCAGGTTCAATGCGCCTGGGCCTAATAAAACTCCTACAAGAAGCTCCCCGAGAATCGGTGGAATGTTGACTCGTGAAAACAGCGATGCGCAGAGCTTCCCCGCGGGCAGCAGTATAGCGACCAACAATGCGAGTTGAAGTCCGGGCGACATGTGCGCGAGCGTCTATTGCACGTCTAGGGCAACTGTGTTTTCAGGTCGGCGTCCAAACACGCGCCGGAGAAATGGCACAATATGCCCAAACGGGCTTTTGTAACCACCGCGCTCGATGGCATCGCGCTTCATGGTCCGGATGGTCGCTGCTTGCTTACGCGCGAGGTCAGCTTGCGCCAAATTCTGGGAGAGTAAAGACGCGATCCGTGTGTGCTCTTCAGCTTTGTCCATGACTCGCAACCGCATCCATAACTCGCCCAGCTTGAGCCGAGCGATAAAGCTGTTGGGCGCCAATCGCACGGATTCTTTCAACTCTTCGATGGCCGAATGCACTTCGTAGTTCACACACAGTGCCATGCCCAGCAGTACTCTCAACTCTGAGACTTCAGGGTGCATTTCAACGCACTCACGCAGCTGCGTGACGAGCGATGCCTTATCCTCCTTTCCGAGAATATAGGGATCGGCAAACATACGGAGTAGTAGGGTTTGGGTCTGGGAGGTTAAGGATGATAGCGCCAGCGAAGAGACACGGGCGCTGAGTGCGGACGTAGTACTCTGAGCGTCGGCCAAGACGATTTCTGAAGATTCTTTGTTCATAGTGACTTCTGCCTCCTGCGAAAAACTAGTTGGGCGCTCTTGTAACTGGTTACCATTTGTACACATGCGGCGGAATGTGAGGTCCCACATCCCGCCGCCTGGTCGTCGCTAGGTTTGGCCGACGCTACGCGACAGCCATCGCATGGGCCGTCATGTGGGCTGGTTCCTCACGGAAGACAAACTCGGGATAGCCGAGCTGCCCCATTTCAGGAATATCCAGACCTGCCATCTCCGTTTCCGCGGAAACCCGGTGCCCAACGAAAACCTCGAGGCCCCAGTTCAGGAGGAAACTGAAGGTGAAGACGAATCCCAGCAAAGTGGAAATACCGACGAGTTGAGCCGCAAGCTGGCTGGCATCGCCGTAGAAGAGCCCTGTGACTGAGCCTGCCACGCCGTTCCAGCTACCGCCGTAGTTGCTCGTCCCATCGGCAAAGAGACCGACCGAGAGTACGCCCCACAGGCCATTAGTACCGTGGACTGAGATTGCGCCAACCGGGTCGTCAACTTTAAGGACGTTTTCAACAAAGGAGCAGCTGAGGCACACCAGAACGCCAGCAATCAGGCCGATGATGCAGGAATTGACCGGGTTGACGAAACCGCTCGGCGCTGTGATTGCCACCAGTCCTGCAAGGAGTCCGTTGCCGCTCATTGAGGCGTCCGGCTTGCCTTTCAGCGCCCACATATATAAGAGGGCTCCGAAAGTCCCGGTGCAACCGGCAAGCATCGTGTTCACCGCAATCGAACCGATACGGAGGTTCCCATTTGCTGATGCCCCAAGTGTGCTGCCTGGGTTGAATCCGAACCATCCAAAAGCCAGAATGAAGCAGCCGATCAGCACGGCCGAAATGTCGTGGCCGATGATCGCGTTGCTCGACCCATCACGGTTGTACTTCCCAATACGCGGACCAACGATCAAAGCAACAGCGAGCGCGGTCATTCCGCCAACCGAATGCACAACGCCGGAACCGGCGAAGTCCGCATATCCGTGGCCGAGACCAAGATTCGATCCAAGCTGAGATAGCCAGCCCGCGCCCCACGCCCAGTTCGCAAATAGTGGATAGGTAAACGCTCCCATGAGCACCGACGAAACCGAGAACGTCAGGAACTTCCAGCGCTCAGCACAAGCACCAGTGACGATGGTTAGTGCTGTATCCATGAACACCATTTGAAACAGGAAGATCACCATTACACCGACGTCATAGGCGTGGCCGGTGAGGAACATGCTTGTCTGACCAAAAATTCCCCAAGTCTTCCCGAACAGCGTGATCGGGTGCTCAACCGAAAGTGGTTGCAGACCACCCAGGTTTCCGTTCCCGGCAGCGCCGCCCATTTGTATGGCGAAACCGATGATCCAGTAGGCCAACAAACCGCAGCCATACACGAAGAAGTTCATCATGTAGGTGTGGTTTGCATTCTTCACTCGGCAGAGTCCTGATTCGACCATTGCGAACCCGGCCTGCATGAACATGACCAGGAAACCGCAGACCAGTGTCCACGTGAAGTTAATGCCAATTTTGTTTTGACCCACCTGGCTGGCAACATCGCCGGCGGTTAGTCCGGTCTTGGCGTCGGAAACCGGAACGTCATTGATGGTTCCGGTAATTGAACCGCCCGGATCTCCAGCTTTGAGTTGATCGGTTGTGGGCGCTTTGGCAGCCGCGTCTTTAAGCTCGGCCGCAGATGGCGGCGGGGCAGCCGCTGCCGGCGCTGCGGCCGGTGCGGAAGCTTGGCCATAGGCAACGGCACAGATACTCAGGCCGAGTGCCACTAGGCAGAGAATCAAACTACAGCGTCGGATCAAAGTCATCGTGTTAAGCTCCTCGAGATTTTGTAGCGTCGGGCTATGCCTTCCAGATTGCGTTTTTGTTGAATGCGGCCGGCAGGACCCCGATCATTCCGACCAGACTCACGCCGATTCCCACTAACGCGAGCACGATCCGTCCACTGGTGCCATCGGTGACGTGCATGCCGAACAGGGTAATCACCCAGCCAAATGCCGCCAGGAATGCGCCGATTAACTTCATCACCGTGGGTGAGGCATTCATTGCGGGTTTCCCTTCAAGCGGTTTAATTTTCAGGAACCCGAAGAGGCTGACCGCAAAAATGATCACGCCCGCAGCGAAAGCCAATTTGCCAAGACCTGTTGAGAGGTACGCAATTCCCACGCAGGCCAAAGTGAATCCGACAAGGAACGTCGTAAAACCACGCCCTTGTCCCGTATTTGCCGCCATGTGCACTTCCTTTCTGCTCCCGCGGGAGCGCTTACGACTAACGAACTATTGCCCAACTTCTCAGACGAGGTCCGAAAGATTGAATCGCAAACCGCAGAGCTTTGCCCGCATGACCAGCGAGCTCAACCTCGGAGGTGGTTCATCTTCGCGGCTCAGATCGCCGGTTATGATCACCTGCGCTGCAGATGTGCCCGGGTAACGGTAGACCTTGACTCTCGCGTAGCGGATCTGTGGAACGAGATTGAATAGAGCTTCTCGAATCCCGAGTGCGTCCACTAAAGCCTGATGAATCTCGTTTTCGCCGCGCACCTTAGCGGGCAAGTCTTTGTCCCAGACATCAGCGGGGCGAGCGATCCATTCACACTCCGCAACATCCTCCGTCACTGCCAATCGAACAAGCTTGAGAGGAGCGCGCGATCGTTCCCCAAAACGCATCTCACGACGAACGCGCCGCAAGAAATCCGAGATGTCGTAAAGCCATTTCATCTCCGCATTCTCACTATCGCCTGGACGGGAAACACAAGAAAGATCAGGAACATCGTCCCGACCATGATTTCGATTGCCAGCGGCAACTGGTTCTGAAGCCGCAGGACGAGCATGATTGCCACCATCGAGAACCATTGCCACCGTGAGCGGCGCAATCTTTCAATTCGGTTCGTCAGATAAAAGAAATCACGAAAGGCTGGCTTTTTCTCCAAAGAGAAAGAACCGTGTGCCTTGATGCAGGCGACGGCAAAAAAACTTGCCAGCAAGAATTCCACCAGCAGAGCGGCGGTACTTTGCGTCATTGAGAACTTCCTCCTGTGCTACTCCTGGAACACCCGCTTCCTCCCAGGCGACACCTCTCCAGCGCATCCCGAGACCTTATTTCGGGACTCCTCACTAACTATTCACAAAGAGACTTTGTAAGGCTTGGGCACAGCGTTGTGCCCATATTGCTTGCACCGCGTCGCAGATATTGCTAAAAGCGGCGTTTCCCAATACGCGCTCGCGTGAATTTTGACGTGAGTGTTTCCTTTCGTCCAATTCAAACTTTTTATTGAGGTGATAATCGAGAGAAGTTTGAGGAGATTCTGAGAAGCAGGCAGAAAAACCGAGGCAATTGTAGGGTTGACTCGCATTACAGACCAGCGATCTTTTGGGTCAGAGTCGGTATCTTTAGGGCTGAATGACGCGACCCTAGTGGATTGCTTTTACAATGAGGAACTCCTATCAGAGGGTGCATGAACACACAGCGATTTACCACGATTTACTCGCGAGACAATCAGTCTGGCTTTCTGATCTGCGGTATTTTTGGCATCCTGCTCATTGCATTCATTGACTTGGTCACGCCTTCGCTCCCGTTGGGGTATCTCTATCTCATTCCGATTCTCATCATGGCGGGATTTCTGTCGCGGCCGTGGATTGCATTCATCGTGCTTGTTTGTGCCGCTCTGACTGCAGGATTAAGCCGCTACCAACTGCGCCCGGCGGCTACGCTATTTGTTACAGCCTGGGTTGGTTTTACGGGCACGGGTTTTTTTGTTTCGGAGGTTGTCAGAAACCGGCAGAAAGCACTTGCGCATCTGCGCGAGATCCGGATGGAAATCGCACGCCGCGAGGAAGCCGAAGAGCAACTCCGAGAATTGGTCTACACTAGCCCGCTCGCCATCATTACGATTGACAGCAATGGCGCGATTCTTCTCGCCAATGAGGCCGCACGAAGTCTTTTTTCTCCCGAAACGGACTCGATTGTAGGCCAACCAATTTCCCAGTTCCTTCCCGCGCTTCAAAATGTCACCCGGCGGTTGGCGTCGCAAACTTTTCGCACGCAAATGCGTTGTCCCGGGAGAAGGAAAAACGGAGAGTCGTTTATGGCAGCGGTTTGGTTCTCCACGTCGTCTACGACGCGGGGGCCCATCATCTCAGCCATCGTCATCGATTTTTCCGAAGATTTGCGCGACCGCGAAGACCTCAGCCTTGATCATCTCTTGAAGAATGCGAAGATTCTGATGGGGGCGATCTCTCATGAGATCAGGAATCTTTGCGGAGCAGTGCTTTCCGTCTACAGATATCTATCGAAGTTTCCCGACATCGGCAAACACAAAGATTTCCAGGTGCTGGGCTCACTTGTGGAGGGATTGGAGAACCTTGCCAAAATGGAATTGCGTCCGGCTTGGCTCAGCGATCTTGCTGCGGTGGACTTGCCTTCGGTATTGGACGAACTGCGCGCCGTGGTGGAAACCGGCTGCCGCGAAGCTGATATCGAGCTTGTCTGGGACCTTCCGCAGGAATGTCCACTGGTCTTGGGCGACCGCTACGGGCTCGTGCAGGTCTTTCTGAACCTTGTCCGCAACAGTATGCATGCTATGAAAGACTCTGATACCAAGAGGCTGACAATCCGGAGCACTGTGGAACAGAGCTCTGTAGTTGTCCATTTTGAAGACACAGGCACAGGCATTTCAGATCCAGAAGGACTTTTTAAACCGTTCTACCAACACAGCGAGGCATCGGGTCTGGGACTCTATGTTTCTCGCGCAATTCTCCGCAGCTTTAGGGGCGAAATCGAATACCGGCCGCAGAAACCCGGTTGTGGTTTTGCGGTGATTCTGACAACATTTGCCTTGTCCCGTAGCGCATAGCGACATGAGCACATCTTCCACCGAAAACGTCAGCCTCCTCCTCATAGACGATCACGCCTTGTTTCGGGAAGGCATGGCCTTGCTCTTTGAAGCGGAACCCGGTTTCACTATGGTTGCACGCTGCAATTCGGGCACCGAGGCTGTAGATATTCTGAAGACGCGACACGTGGATGTGGTGCTGCTGGACTTGGATCTCGGCCAGGAAAAAGGCTCGGATTTTCTAGATACGCTTCGCGCGCTCAAGTTCGGAGGCAAAGTGTTGCTCGTGACCGCCAAGGTGAACGAAAAAGAAGTTCCAGACTTGATCCGTAAAGGCATTGCGGGAATTTTAATGAAACACAGCCCGCCTGCGCTCTTGCTGCAGGGAATCCGGGATGCCATGGACGGAAAAGTCTGGTTTGATCAATCGTTGTTGCAGAGAGCACTGAGCTACCAGGAGGAAGAGAACAAGATCGCAAACACCGAACTCAGCGAGAGGGACAAGAAGGTTCTCTCGCTCGTGTTCGAAGGTCTCAGTAACAAGGAAATCGCCAATCGACTTCAATCTTCTGAGAGTGCCGTGAAGAGGTCCTTGAGACAACTTTTCCAAAAGACAGGCGTGCGCACCCGCAGCCAACTGGTGCGAGTAGCGCTCGAACAGCATCGAAATGAAATCTAGACCTCATTCCGATTGAAAACCAAGAAAATGCGGTCAGAGAACGAACTAGTTCTGAACACTGCGGCGAGCAATACGAGAAACAAGGCAGCTGTGGACATGAACACTGTCTCAGCTGAGAGTTTACCGTCAAAAAGCGACAAGTCCTCAGTAGTTTTCTTAGTGCCTCGCGAGCAAAAGCAGCAGAGCGAAAATGAGAACGGGCAGAAGTGCCAACGCTCCGTAGAACACTAGTCTGTTTGACCTCAACTTCCCGATAAGAGTTGTTCTCCTCCGCACCGCAACACCGTCCAGGTTCTGCAGATCCGCAGCTAGCTTGTGAGCATTCCTATACCGCTTGGCCGGATTTGGTTGTAGAGAGTTGTAAAGCACTTGCTCTAGCTGAGCAGGAAAACTTGCGGAGCCGCTTTTGGCTACTCCTTTTCTATCAAATGGGTGAACACGTTGTCGCTCGAATGGATTCAACCCGTCGAACGGCGTTTTTCCCGTAACCATCTCGTATAGGATGACCGCAAGAGAGTAAACGTCCGTGCGGGCGTCCGTTCTTGTTCCGCTGAGTTCTTCGGGTGCGAGATAGTCGGAGATTCCAAGTGAATGGGAAACAGTCGTGAACGTAATGCGGCGAGCACCGATCATTGCCGCACTTCCAAAATTGACCAGTTTCACAGCGTTGTCGGACCCAACCATAATGTTCTCCGGCCGAAGGTCGCGATGGAATACTCCGTGTCCTTCCACGTAATCCAGTACTTCACAGATTTTCAGAGCAATTCTGATACTCCGTTCAACGGAGAGCGTCTTCTCGGACTCCAACAGCTGCCGCAGAAACTTGCCATCGAAGTACTCGCTTACGATGTAGGGCCGGCTGTGACCTCCTTGGATCAGCTTCAATAGGCCAGGATGGTTCAGTGTGGCTCCAATCTCTTCTTCACGTTTGAAGCGATCCGACAAAACTGGATCCGTTTCGACATCAGGGTTTGGAAACTTGATTAGCACCGCCGCGCCGGTTTGAACGTCTATACCCCGAAAGAGCGAAGCGACCGCAGTCGTGGAGACAAGTTCAACAACTTGGAAGTGATCGACCTCGTCGCCTGCAAGCACATGTGATCTCATTTCTGTCGCATCCGAAAAAGGGTTTTGGACGCACATTGTAGCATTCCACTCCCAGAGTGAATGTCTTTATGATCTCGCCAGAACATAGGGATTAGCAATATCGATTGTGCTTTGGTGAGCTCAACGCTGGCGCATCGCAGGAATCTAGGAGAGCTGTGGAGGAGGGATCGCAAGACGCACGCAGGGGAATCGAGCCGTTCTGACGGCAGACACCAAAACGCTCACCGACGCACACCGATCTCGGTAGACCTGATCGGATCGGCGTCAACAAGGAGAACTCGCACGACCATGGAAGCCCCCCTGAGCGACTGGTCTTGCCTTGGATTGGCAGGATCCTCTCGTCTGTGAAGTTTGGCTGCGGAGCGCACAAAACCCGAGGTGAAAAGTTCGAAAATCTCAACAAAGCTCAACATTCCGCCGCCTCAGAACGGGCTAAAAACAGGCGGGCTCACCGTTGAATCGGAATACGAATGCGCAGCGGATACACTGTGCCCACTTTTGTGCCCAGTGGCGGTTTGTCTGGCTTTGTTTCCCCACTAGGTGTGAGTCCTAAAACTCCCGTGAACTCAAGAGTTTCCAACTCGCGACAAATCTATCTAAATTGTTGTTTTCCCTACTGAGGGGAACTCAAAATCCGCGGGTGCTTAGCACCTTGGGTACTTCCCCCTCCCGGCACCAGCCTCAAGGCCGCGTCGGGCAAGGCTCTCAGCCACATTGGAAGCTGCAAAATCCTAAAGTGGGAAAGCTCCCCGAATTGGGGTTGGGACGCCTCTCGGGACGGAGTCCTTGGCAGGATGCACTCGTTCGGATTCGCCGATTGAAGAGGGAGGGGGCTCTTGCGAGCCCCTCATTAGCAGTTGTTGTTACCATAGCAGCTTGACGCCTAGAATCATCTGGCGATTGCCGCCGGTAAACTGTCTGTCGTTCAAGAACAGGTCAGAGGTTACGTTCGCATAGGTAGTGCTCAGGGAGTTATTCACGGTACCGATCAGAGTGCCGGTTTGAAAAACGGTGGGCTGAGCCAGAGAAAAGTTGCGATGGTTAAACGTATTGAAGGTGTCAACACGAAACTGTAATGTCGCCCGTTCCGTGAGCTTCGTATTCTTAAACAACCCCAGGTTCCACACGTTCACTCCTGGAGACTCGAAGGTGTTTCGCCCAACAGTCGGGAACGCCCCAACTTCGGCCTGCACATAGCGAGCGTTCGGGTTTTGCGCAATGTAGCCGGCAACGTTGGCGCTGCCACCGGCACAACCGGAATCGATCGAGGCAATGCTGGTTGCCCCGCCTGCGCCAGCACAGACGTAGTTCACAGCCGTACCAATCCCGTCCATCCCGGCAGGATTAAGGATGGCCCGATCACCAGCCGTGTCGAAGTTAGCATTGGCATCAGCATTAGCGAGAATAGAGATCGGCTGTCCCGTTTGCACGAGATAGGTGCCATTCCATTGCCAACCGTGCGCGAGGGTCTTGAGGAGCCCGCTATCTGTGCTGACGTTCGGTAACTCGTACATCCAGGACAACGCGAACTTGTGCCGGATGTCCAAGGTGGATCGGCCGCGGTCTAACCGCAGGTTCTGCCAATCGAACGGACGCCGAGGATTAACTACGCTGGTGAACAACTCGTTGGTAGCATCATCAATGTTGTGGGCGTACGTGTAGTTGGCACGGAACATCAGCCCCCGTGCGAATCGACGGTTCAAGTCAACCGAGCCTGCGTGATAGGTGCTGGAGCCGACCGCAGGAAATGTCGTCACCAAAGCACCGCCAACGAGGGCACCGCTCGGATCGATCTCGGTGAACTCCGGGTGTATGAACGGATTGAAGTTCTCGAAATCCGAGAGTCGCGATCCGCCCGTGATCGTTCCAGGAACGGCACTCGTATTGAAGAACGTGGGCAGCGGCTGCAGACCGGCTGCGAACGCGCTCGTCGTGTTGCTGCGGGCTTGGACCAGCAATTGGGTTGCCCGCGTTCCCAGGTAACGGACTTCGAGACTAGTGTTCTTCATGAGTTCCCGTTGCACGCCGAGCGTCCAAGTCAAAACCTTGGGCTGAACCTGGTCGAGGATTATGCCCTGGGTTGCTAACCGTGCCTCTTGCTGAGTAGTGGGAGGCACGTTAACCTGGCGCAGCCCTCCTCCAGCAAGGAAGCCCGAACCTGAGGCGCACCACGCGGGCGGACTCGGCAATCCACAAGTGATGCCAGGATTCTGCTCTGTCTGCAATTGAGGAGGCAGTGACAAAAGCGGGAAGTTTTGCGGAGTTACGTCAAATGAGACACCGAAACCGCCGCGCAACGCCCATCTGCCACTACCAGTGGGATCTAACGCAAAACCTACTCGAGGCATGAAATTGTTTGTGTCAGTTGTTGGCTCGCGAAATTCGTACACACCAGGCAGCGTGGAGATCGAATTCAAACTCTGCTTCGACACATCAGCGGGATTGCTGGTCCATTCGTACCGCAGGCCGAGGTTAAGGGTAAAGCGCGGGCTGACCTTCCAGTCGTCCTGAACGAAACCGTAAATTGCGTGCTGGTTGCCGTTAAAGAGTCCCGTACCGGCACCCCGTAAGGCTCCATTAAACCCATTTGGGACCTGATCATTAATCAGCCCTTGGAGATCAGCATAGTCCCACTCCCCGCGTGATCTAGGTAGGAAGTCACTAGGCGCGATCCAGCGTCGGTATTCAGGACCAAACTTTATCGAGTGCGCGCCCTTCACGATGGTGATGTTGTTCAAGACTTGGTAGTTGTTCTGGGTATAGCTTTGAGGAGCATTCCCCTCCGGGCCAATATTCAAACCGAGGACGTCTATTTTGGCGTTGGGAAAGTTGGCGAATTCTGTCGGGACAGTGTATCTCTGCACAAACCTAGAGTACGACACGCGAAAATCATTAATCATGTGGTCACTCACCGTCCAGACATCCGTGAGTATGCCTTTGCGATTATCAACGCCCAGAGTTCCGGTGAACTGTGCTTGTGGTGTCTCCGGGTTGACCCAGGGCTGGCGCTGACGGTCATACAGAAAACGGGCGCGAACGGAGTGGCGAGCCAGATTCAGGTCACCATTGATGTTGAAATCGTGCTGATTAAGGTAGCTGGGTGCTGTTGGCTGAAATGTCCCAATCGGAATCGACACTCCATTAACCACCGCTGGAGACGCATCCGCCGCTGGCGCCGTTGGGAACTGGCTGAGAATGCCGCGCACGGAATCGTTCGCAGCCATGCTGTCCAACTGCACCAGGCCTTCGGCCGTGGGAGCAAGCTGCTGTACCGCTGCTGCGGATAGACCGGTGCCGGAAAACTGGTAGGCGCCATAAATGAACAGCCGGTCTCTGATGAGCGGACCTCCGATTTCTGCTCCAGCCCGGTTGCGGTCTACCCGGCGGGGAGCCGTCAATCCGGCGTCCTTCTCCAGATTGTCCATGGCGTTAAAGTTGCGATTGTTGTTGAACTCCCATGCCGAACCATGCCAGGCGTTGGTGCCCGACTTCGTGACAATATTGAATTGTCCCCCGGCTGAGTGGCCCAATTCTGCACTGAACATATTGGTCACCAGATTGAAGTCCGATACCGCTTCGGGGATTACTTCGGAAGTATGGCCAGTGACATCTACACGGTTATCATCCACGCCGTCGATATTGAAGCTGTTAAGGCGGGGACGGGCGCCACCGATCGAGCCTCCTTCCCCTTGGACTCCCGCTCCCTGGGTTGTTGTATTAGGCGCTAGCAACGCCAGATTTAACGGCCCCCCGCCTAGTCCAGGCGTGGGTAGATCGGAGACTGCGCGCGCGCCAAAATCATTACTGAGCTGAGCCGTCGTAGTTTGTATAACGTCGGCTCCGGTGACTTCCACCACCGTCGATGGCGCCCCAACTACGAGGCTAGCGTCCGCAACAGTTACTTGGTTAGGCAGGACCTCCACCTCTCTTCGGACGAATTTCGCAAAGCCTGGTGCGGCTACTTCGGCCGTGTACATGCCGACCAGTAAGTTGGGGAAAACAAATTCACCGGTCGACGTTGTTTTTGTGCTTTCCTTGACCCCGGTAACTTGATTAGTGACAGTGACGTCGGCTGCCGACACGACCGCACGCGCCGGATCCATTACCGTTCCGCGCAAGGTCCCATCCAGGCGTTGGGCCAACGCAGTTGCCGAGGCTACCAGAAAGAATAACCACGAGACAATGACTCTCGATTTCACTACGAACCTCCTGAAGGAATACAGGGGCGCACCCCTAGCTAAGAGCTTCGTGCCACCATCTTCATTTTTGTTGAGGGGCACGCTGCCGGAATCGACAACTTTCTAAGTGGGCAGTGCGCTCGGGGAGGGTCTAACAAAGACGCGCGCAGGTAAGATCAATGATCGAGAAAACCTCTTTGCAATGGCGCTGAAAGACCGGCTTAGCGCAGAAGGAATGCCGGCGTGGCTGGTGCGTGATGGTTTGAGCTGTTCGAATAGGCGGAGAGGATCCGGTCTCGAGCTCTAGCACAATGGCAAGATCTGGCCCGATGGTACATTCGCAAGCGGGATCGCAGGGTGCAAAAAACATCGTGGCGAGCCCAAGCAAGACTACGACTTTGAGCCAATGCGCCATAGCGCTGTGAACCTAAGCAAGTCGTTGGCCAAAGTGCTGCAGGTGCAGCTGCAAGACTTAAGACCTCCCAAACGGCTCAGTATACTATTTTGTCAATAACAAACTGCAAACGTACTCCGCATTTCCATATGCTACAACTCTCCTGCTGTGGAAGTTCCATCCCCTCAGCCGCTGTGCGCCTAGATCCAAAGTGTCACCATCATCTTTACTGTGGGTTCGAAGTCAGACACGTTGCGCGTGGCCGACTTGACGTCCCAACCTTTCCGAACCATGGGAGATGGCATCGGTTCTGGGTCAACTTTCGTTGACGTTTGGCGTAAGAGGGGGCGCCAAGTTTCAGGCCAGGCGTAGCTCGAGCAATTCCAAGGAGTGCGTCGCGCAGGGTTAACCGCATCTGATTTTCATCCTATGGCTTATTGTTCCATAGCCCTGAACACACGGAGAGCGGCTTAAGCTCTGCTGTAGATGTTGAAAACGGCGTTATGCACTACGCTTTTCTTCGCCATATTGTGGTCTGATGATTCTTCCCCTGTAGTAGTTCCATGCCAGAACAGAGCATATGGGATCAGAACCGATCACCACGCCGTCCTTGTAACCGGTTGAAAAATCAAATAGAGTAGAAGATTTTCATAACCGATCAGAACCCGCCTGTGTACTCAAAATCCGCCGGTGCTTAGCACCTTGGGGGTTCAACTCCCCCTCCCAGCACCGACGCTAACGCATTGCCACTCCTGACTTGCTGTCATCTGAGACTCCTCGGCATCTTCCCTTCTCGTCCCGCGTTGGGGGCCTACGCCCCGATCAGCCGGCACAAGGCACAATTGGCTTACACGGGCCTGAGACGTGGCGCCATTCTTTACCAATAAACAAAAATCTTGTAGACTAGATCAAGTGGACTAAGTTTAGTGGAGTTTTTATATGAAAACGGTGAATATTCACGAGGCGAAAACTCAGCTTTCGAAACTAGTTGAGGAGGCGTCCAAGGGTGAAGGGTTTGTCATCGCCAAAGCCGGCAAACCGGTTGTTAAAGTGATCGCGCTTAATGCTCCCACCGGCGCGCAAGTACGTCGGCTTGGTTTCATGGCGGGTCAGATCTCTGTCCCGGACGACTTCGACCGAATGGGCAAGAACGAAATCGAGGAGATATTCGGCGGTGACGAATGAAGTTATTGCTAGACACCCACCTCTTGCTTTGGGCTGCTGGGGCCCCCAGACGACTCTCGAAGCAAGCGCGCGGCTTCATCGACAATCCAGGCAATGAGCTTTTCTTTAGCCCTGCCAGTTTGTGGGAAGTAGTGATCAAGCGTGGGCTCGGGCGTCCGGATTTCAAGGTAGACGCACGGCTGCTGCGTCGCGGTCTACTGGACAACGGCTATGGCGAGTTGCCAATTGTGAGCGATCATGTGGTTGCCATCGAGAGCTTGCCATCGATACACAAGGACCCTTTTGACAGAGTCTTAGTGGCGCAGGCGACGGTGGAGGGTATCACGCTGTTGACTACCGACTCTCTCCTATTGCAGTACCCTGGCCCGATCAAGGAGGTGTAGAAATGGGTACTCAGGTTAGCAGGAACGAACTAGGACTGATTGTGTGCCGCTAGTGCGCCTCAAGGCAATATTCCAGATCACACTAGCTGCAAAGAACCGTTTTCGACTCTTCGTTCGCCTTACGGCCGATGGTTATTTCGATTGGGCCACTGGTAAAACTGTAGTAGTTCTATGCTCAGAACAGAGCATTTCCCATCAGAACCGATCGAGATGATCGGCTTGTAACCAGTTTGAAGAATCAAATAGAGTAGAAAACTTTCTAAACAGATCGGAACCTGCCCGTGTACTCAAAATCCGCCGGTGCTCAGCACCTTGGGAGTTCAACCCCCCTCCCGGCACCAGCCCCAAAACCGCGTGAGACTCTTCCTCAGCTCATATCGCAGCGTCTTGAAATTGACAGAGGATGAGACAATGAGCCCTGGCGGAAACTAATTTGCCCAGTTATCAAGGCGGAGGCCTGCAACTCGGCTAAACTCACTCTCATTGTTTGAGACAAGGACAAGTTTACGGGCCACTGCCTGTGCCGCAATCAGCGTGTCCAACGGACCAATAGGCGTGCCAGTTCGCTCGAGCTTCGCCCGTACCTGAGCATACGAAGCCGCATCGTCTGACGTGAATTCGAGGATACCCAGGGGTCGAAGAAAATTCTCGACCAAGCGCAAGGTCTTCGCACCTGAAGTGCTCTTGGCTGCACCCGTTCGAAGCTCAGCCTCCGTGATGACGCTGATGACAATGTCTTCGCGGCTTTGGGCGAGCAAACGTTTCAAAACGGCTGGGTTCTGCTTGAGAGCATCGATACAGGTATCCGTGTCAAGGAGGAACTTCATCGCAACGGGGTCCTGATCTCAACTTTGCCTTGCGGTGGCCTGGTGAAGTCGTCCGGGATCCCAGCAAACGACTCGACGTATCCCACTGGCCATTCGTTGTCCGGCTCCACGACCACTGCACACCCCTCGCGACGAACAAGAACTGTATCTGTGTCGAAGCGAAACTCCTTCGGAAGTCGGACCGCCTGGCTCCTCCCCGTCCAAAACACTCTCGCTTTTTTAACTTTCACCATCGCCTCCATTGATATGTATCAATGATACATACCATTATCACGGGGATGTCAAGCCAGCCAAGCTGGCGGTGACGCCGTTGTGACCGGAAGAGGGCGCAATGAACAGCACTGAAGAGTATTTACACGTAATCCAATTCTGCCAGGACTAGCGTCAAACGCACTCAAGCGTAATCAGTGGGAGGCATCTGGGTCAACGGTTCGCAAAATCCGGAAGAAAAGCCCGCTTTAACCTAAAAGGGACACACCCAATTTCTTGGCGGCTTTGCGCAAGTCGTAGTCAAGCGTCGCCAATGGCAAACTTCGACGGATGGCTAAGTCGAGGTAGATCGCGTCGTAGCTGGTTAGTCGATGTGTTCGGCACAATAGAAGAAGTTGGGTAAAAGCTCGTTCAGGAGCTTCGGCGTCTCTCTCGATTCCTAGCTTGCTCAGGTCGGCGATAAAAGCGTCAGACTGCATCGGACTGATACGACCTTTCCGCTCCGACATCGCGAGGACAGTGGCAATTTCGATGAACCACCAATCGGGCACAAGCGCCGTCTCGGTTGCTAACCGATTCAGTAAGGCCGCGGTCTTCGGGGTGGCTTCGTCATGGAACAGCCAAGCCATGGCTATCGAACAATCAACAACGAACGCCGCGCTCATTTGCGGCCCTCCCTTATGAGGTCTTTGACCTTCAATCCGCCTAAGGACAAACCCGTGGCCAGCTTTTGGATTCGACCAATGGCGGCGGCGCGCTCTTCTGGTCTTACTTCCTTTTTCACGGGAACGAGCTTGGCCACAGGTACCCCATTTCTCGTGATCGTGATTTCCTCACCTGCCGCAACCCTTTCAAGCAGGTCCGATAAATGTGTTTTTGCCTCGTACGCGCCGACTGTATTGCTGTCCTGCAGTGTGGTCATAGACCACCTCTTCTTTTTTAGACTAGTTTAAGACTAGTCTGATAAGAGCTAAGCCAGAGGTCAACTGATGTTCGGATACGCATCCCACAGGGTGGCAGAGCCGGTGACGCCGATGGTGACGGGAAAAGAGCGCATTGATTGGTACTGGAGAGTCTTGAAACGTACTCCTATTTTGCTCAGATCCCCGTCTGACGCACTCAGACTCAATCAGTAGTACTGCAAGGCAACCGTCCTCAGTAACTCAAAATCCGCCGGGTGCTTAGCACCTTGGGGTTCAACTCCCCCTCCCGGCACCATCTTCAAAGCCGCGCACGGACCCTGGTTCTTGGCACATTCCCAGCTTCAAAACCTGAACGAAAACCGGGCCGCGACAATGGTCTTGTGACGCCTGTGTGGCGGGAAGAGGGCAACCCGCGTGCAGGAGTTGAACGTGTCGCAGGAGCTTCTTGGGTGCGAACAATTTCAGCTTGACCTTCGAGGTAAGTTCCTTTGTAATACGTCGTCAGTTCCCAAAAAGGCGGGGGATCCTAGTGTCTTCTCTACGTTTGGGCTGTAGTGGCATCTCGTCATCATCTGATTTCTATTCCAGTGGGGATCTGATGCGAAGGCATGTGCAGATTGTTTTCCTTTTTGCAGCAGTGGCGATAATCTCGACCGTAGCGGGGGCGCAACAGCGCGGTCCCTCGACTCCCGAGGAACGTGCGCGCGCCGTACAGACTGACAAGGCTCTGCAGTCGGATCCGGTCGCACCTAACCTCCAAGAAGATCGCGAATGGCTACTCAAGTGGCTGATCGAGGTCCCCGACATCTCAGTAAAAATGTGCCCCATATTCCTTGGCGATCTCGGGGACTCAAAGAGCGGCAAACCTGGTGCGATTATCGCTACGCTGCTGGCCTCCGAGGTAGCCTTTGTGATCGAGCACCCGGAGAAAGCGAAAGACACTGATGCCGTCTACCTCGCTGGTGTCGATGGGGCTCTGCATAGCTACGTAGCGATTCACTCGAAAGATACGTCGTATCGTTTAGCGCATTTGGATGACCTCATCCAAAAACGCGATCAGGGAAAGCTCCCTGATTATGTGCATGCGACCGCTAAGAAGTGTAAGTAGTTGCGTTGATCCTGTTCTGTTCCGGTGAGGATGCGTAGATTCCGACTTTGTGACGCCCCGGCGAGCAGGCCAAATTTGCTCCCTCAAAATCCGCCGGTACTTGGTACCTTGGGGGTTCCACTCCCCCTCCCGAACCAAGAATTTCTTTCTTGAATGAGCCAGCGTCGACGTCACCCGTTTTCCGAACCACTAACAAAAAGCCTTGTAGACTAGGTCAAGTTGACTAGGGTCAATGGAGTTGTCGATTTCCCGTGAGGCCGAGGTTAGAGGACTAACAACTCGTTGCAGAAACAGCTTGTCATTTTGGGAATCCTCCACGAACCCCTTTCGAACATTGTCATTGGCTAGCCGTGGTCTTCTATTCGGCTCGTAAAGCCATCATGGGATCCGCGCTCGATGCGCGTCTGGCGGGTAGTGTAGAAGCTGCTACGGCCAGCAGAAGCATTGCACTGGCAGAAAGGGCCAGCACAGCTGGATCAAACGGACTTACTTCAAACAGAAAGGAACGCAGCAAGTGAGATGCGGCCATGGCGCCAAGCAAACCCAAGCCACAGCCAACCGCCGCAAGCTTGGCGCCGGAACTGAGGATGAGCAGGATCACTCCGGAACGCTGGAAGCCAAGCGCCATGCGGACCGCCATTTCCTGTTCGCGCAGTGCCACAGAGAACGCAATCACGCTATAAATCCCGAGAACACTGAGCACCACTGCAGCGCTCGCAAACAAGGCAATCAGCGCGGTATTGAAGCGGCGCGGCGCCTCGCTTTTCGAGATGGCCTGCTCCATGGTCTGCATTTGGTAGAGCGGCAATTGCGGGTCAATGTTCCGTAGAGTTGCGCGAAGGGTATCTTCCATCTGTGACGGAGCCATACGGCTGCGCAGAACGATCCAGCCGTCTGCGCCGCTCAATTCCCCGACAGAGGCGAAAACGGCTTCACTGGCCACCGTCTGTGTTACCGGCTGGTACACCTGTGGCGTCGTGTCTGCATCACGCGACCCCAGCTTGACGTCATCGACCTCGCCCACTATGGTCATCCACGGCGTTGAGGTTTCCGGCATGCCCCGGCGCAGCCGTTTGCCGACCGGGTCCTGGCCCGGCCAGTAGCGCTCGGCCATCTTACGATTCACGACGGCCACCAACTGTGAGCCGGCGTTATCCGACTCGGAAAAGACGCGCCCACGCAGCACACGCACGTCCAGCGCTTCGAAGAGATCGCCCTCGACCAGGGACATCGCAGCCATATTCATCCCTGCGCCCCTGGGAGCAACATATCCCTCTATCGTGAAAGCGATGTTCCAGCTGTTGCCCGAGGCAGGCAAGAATGAAGTGATGCCAACAGCTTCGACGCCAGGCAGCTGCCCTACACTGTTTCGCAGAGTTTTCGTGAATTCGTCGATCGCGGATTGCGTTCGATACTGCTGATGCGGCAGCACGTAAAGCGCAGCGAGTGCGTTTTCAGGACGGAAGCCCAATTTCACCTGGCGCATTTTTTCGAAGCTGCGCAGCAATAGGCCGGAGGCTGTAAGCAAAGTCAGCGCCACGGCAATTTCTGCCACGACCAGCGCCGAGCGCAGTCTGGCATGGCCGCTGCCCAAGGTGCCGGTGCGCCCACCTTCTTTGAGGGCCTCATTCACGTTGGTCCTGATTGCGGCAAAGGCTGGAGCCAACCCGCAAAGAAAGCCGGTCAAGAGGGCCAGTCCCAGCGCGAAGAGCATGACCGGCAAGTCCAAGCCAATCTCACGGATGCGAGGTAATGTCTGCGGTAGCAGGCTTACGCCCACCCGCAGAGCGACAGCCGCCATTGCGAATCCAATCGCGCCGCCGGCGATACTCAAGAGCATGCTTTCCACGATGGCCTCTCGGAGCAACGTGCCCGCGCGAGCCCCCAAGGCGAGCCGCACCGCGATCTCTCTTCGTCGACGGATCGCCCGCACCAGCAGAAGCCCCGCCAGGTTCGCACACACGATCAGCAGAACAACGATCACTGCAAAGAACAGGGTGCGCACCAAGGGTCGGGCCTGCTCCACAATATCTTCATGCAGGGGCGTCACCACAGCGTGAATACTAAGACTCCGCATGAAGGCCGGATAGTCACGCATCGTCTCCTGGGCCACTCGCTCCGCGTCGCTCTGCGCCTGCTCAAGGCTAATACCGGGTTTTAAGCGCCCGACCATACGAGAGTTCCAGGACGCGGCGGCACCCGCCGCAAATTCCTCTGGCTGGAGGCTGAGCGGAAGCCAAAACTCGCTCTGGTTCACATGTCCGGGGTTGAGCGGAAACTCGAAATCGCGCGGCATCACGCCGATCACGGTATAAGGCTTGCGATAGAGAAGGATTTTGCTCCCCAGTACGTTCCGATCGCCGTGGAAGCGGCTCCGCCACATGCCATAACTCAGCACCACCACTTGCTGGTTTTCTTCATCTTCCTGTTGCGTGAACGTGCGCCCCAGCAGCGGTGGCACGCCGAGAGCGGCAAAGACCTCCCCGCTCATTCGCGTCCCATTTACCGCCGCGGGATCGCCCGCGCCCGAAAGTTCAAACAATCTTCCTCGATAGCCGCCCAAGTGGCTAAAGCTTTGCGTGCCCCGCATGTAATTGCGGATGTCGGGAGGCGTTACGCTGGAGTCAGCGCACGACGCACAATGCGAGCCTTCCAGCACGTCTCCCAGGCTGACCAGACCATCCGGATCGCGGAACGGCAGTGGACGCAGCAGTACTCCCTCGACGATGGAAAAAATTGCCGTCGTTGCCCCGATGCCCAGGGCCAGCATCAGGATGACCGTTCCGGTAAATCCGGGAGACCGACGCAGTTGCCGGAAGGTATATCGAGTATCTTGCAGAATCTGGCCCAGCCCTTGAAACGCTCGTTCGTCGCGATGCAGTTGTTTCGCTTGCTCCACACCTCCATAAGCGAGTCTGGAGGCTCGTCGTGCCTCTTCAGGAGTCAGGCCCTGGCGCAGATATTCCTCTTCCAGAAATGCTACATGTGCAGCGATTTCTCTTGCCAGCTCCGCTTCCACTTTGGAGTTCACGAAGAGCATACAAAACTTCAGAAGAACGCGTCGCAGGTGCTTCATCTCTAAGACTCCTCAAGCAAGAGCCGTTCCACCAAAGCCGCCATTCTTTTCCACGTCTTTGTCTCCACCCCTAAGGCTTTCTGCCCCGCCTTGGTGATTTCGTAGTATTTCGCTTCCCGGTTGCTCTCGGTCCTTCCCCAAGTTCCCTTAATCCACCCGTACTGCTCCAGCCGCACGAGTGCTGGATAGAGAGTGCCCTGGTTGAGGTTGAGCAGCTTATCGGAGATCTGTTGCAGCCGCGTGGCAATTTGGTAGGCGTGTTGAGGGCCCATCGTCGCGAGGGTGCGTAAAACGATGAGATCAAGTGTCCCCTGCAACAGCTGGATTGATTCTTTTTCTTTATTAGACATCCAAGTAGTCTCTATAAATAGAGAGGTTACTACGTTTCACTTGGCTGTCAAGTGGACGTCATGCGAAATACCCCTTCGAGCAAGAGACGGAGTCGTGATGGCTTGTGGTTCTGCGCCCCGCCGTAGAGATACGCTGGCGGCGGCGCGAGTGTTTTGAGCCGACGTGGGTGATTGTGGGCAAGGGAATGGCCAAAAAATAAGGTGCAGCAGAATACAACCAGGCTGAGTCGACCCATCAAACGCTATCTCGCCGGCGAACCCGTCAGTCCCATTCTGTGAGCAAGCCAATCGGATGCAGGAACGAGTATTCTCGGCACGGCGCAGCTCAGCCCTGTGACGAAGCGGTGACGGAAGAAGGGCTCACTGACAAGCATTCAAGAGTCGCTGAACGCAATGGAAATTTATCGAGACCGCGTCGGACGCATTCCAAGGTGATCGGCGGTATAGGAACGCGATATTTTTCGCTCCCCAAAATCCGCCGGTACTTGGTACCTTGGGGGTTCACCCCCCTCCCGGCACCATTCAGAAATCCACCAGCTAGAAGGACTTAGCGGCTAGCTGCTTCCCGCTTCGCGCCTTTTCAAGCTGGGCGAGAAAAGTCCCTTGAGTCTTAGTCGATCCGACTGTCGACCGCTCCACCCGGCGAAAAAGGTCCCTTATGCGGAATCCGGCTCGCGGCGGACTCGGCCCGGATTGCGTTCAAGCGACGTTTACGGCGCCCATATACGAAAAAGAAAAAACCTGCGAGTCCGACGAAAAAGGCCGTGCCGCCAAACATCCATACTTCATATGAGACCAGATTCGTGATCTGCTGGGCCGGGAAAAACACCAATGCAATCCCCAGAAAAGTCGTTACGAACCCGCACACGCCGGAGACCAGTAACGTTGCTCTTCCGTAGCGGCCCGAAGTATCACCCAGCCATCCAAACTTCACAAGTGCCGCAAACATATATAGGAATGGCACGAGCTGTAGGACCACGGCCAGCGCAAGCAGCCGCTGAAAGGCTTCCTGGACGCGCGCGCCACCCGCGAAGTTGATAACCACGAGCCCCGCCGAAACCACGAACTGCACAATCAAAGCCGCACTCGGTGTTGCGTACTTCGGATGAACCTTGCCCATCCAGCTCGGCAGGTAGGAATCGAGTCCGGCAACGAACGGAATACGTGCGGCGCCGCCAGTCCAGGCCGAACCGATTCCGGCGATTGCGAAGCACAGCATCAGGGCAAACGGAATCGTGATCGCGCCAATGCCAACCTGTGATGCCATATGATCGACCGCCTGCACAATTCCTTGCAGAATGCTGATGTCGCTCCTGCCGATCGCGATAAGTAACGTCAACGTCGTCGCGATGTACAGCACGCCTGAAATGATCCCGCCCCATGCTACTGAAATCGGCATGTTTCGCTCCGGATCGTTGATTTCGTCACCCATGACCGAAGCGAGTTCGAGCCCTACCAATCCAAAACAAATCACACCGAACGAGTTCAGAACCGACCGATAATCCGCTGGCATTTTGAAATCAGCCGCGCTCCAATGTGTGCCGAAGCGCAAGGAAAGCACGATTCCCAAACCAATCAGTACGCCTGCAGCGACCCCAGTGCCGATTGCGCCGATGTTGTTGATCCACTTTCCTATTCCGAGTCCGGCGATGTTGAGCGCTGTGATCAGCGCCAACAGCGAAACAGCCACGGTCATCGCAAACAGCTTGTCCTCAGCCAAGCCCTGATGCCCACTCCCAAGGACGTAAACCGACACGCCCACGAAATACAGCATGACGGTCGGAACGTACAGCATTTGATTGGTCCAGTAGCACCAGCCTGAGAGGAAGCCATTGAAGTTGCCGAACTCCTCTTTGGCCCAGAGATAGACGCCACCTTCTCCCGGGTAGCGATGCGAGAGTTCAATGACGGCAATTCCCTGCGGCCAAAAGAACAGCACGATAGAAATGATCAACAGCCAAATCGTGACGCCGCCGTTAGCCGCAATCGAGGTGACCACGTTCAGGTTGAACACGGCAACCACGAACAGTAGCACTAGGTCCCAGCGTCCGAGAACGCGCTTTAAGTGAGGCGGATTGGAGGTCTCCTCTTGTCGGGACAACACCTACTCCTTGGACCGGGAGACGGGCGAGGTGCCCACCTCACGGATTGTCAGTGCCCAACCACGGCGGTCGCGCTCCGTTCCTGCTGCGCCTTCGCAAGGGCGGGGGCGACATCTTCGAACGCCGCAATGTGCTTGTCGATGTCGGCCTCGGTGTGCTGCACCGAGATCGTCCACTGCTCATCCCACCAGTACGGTTGTGCCATTACGCCCCGGTTCACCATGCCGAACCAGAAATGTCGCCACAGATCCGTATCAACGGTAAGCCAGTCGCGATAATTGCGAATCTCGCTCGGATAGAGCATCAGTGCGCCGTTCGCACCGGCGCTGATCACGTATGCCTGCAATCCGGATTTGGCGACAATGTCCCGATATCCGTCGGTGAGCTTCTTACTTAGCTTTTCGACGTACGCGTAGTTTTCGCGCGTGAGCACTTCCCGAAATGTCGCCAAACCAGCCGCCATGGACACAGGATTTGTGTTGTAGGTACCGCCATGGAAGACCTTGTGCTGCGAAATCAAATCCATCACCGACCGGTGCGCGCCGAATGCGGCCAGAGGTAGTCCACCTCCGATGGATTTCGCCAGGCAAATCATGTCGGGGACCACGCCGAAGTAGTCCGCCGCACCGCCCCAGCCCAGTTTGGCGCCGGTCTTGACTTCATCAAAGATCAGTAGCGCGCTGTTCCTAGTTGCGATCTCGCGCAAACTTTCGAGAAACCCCGGCTGTGGCATGCACAAGCCTACGTTCATCAGGATTGGTTCGAGAATGATTGCTGCAATTTCGCCGGGATGCTCGCGGAACCGTCGCTCTACGGTTTCGAGATTGTTGAAGGTGGCGATGAGGACGTTCGCGAGTGTCGATTGCGGAATTCCCAGCCCGCCAGGAACAGAGAGGGGGGCGTGCACATCACCGAAGTCTGGAGAATGCGGCTTCACGCTGACGAGAGCGTAGTCATGAAGTCCGTGATAAGCGCCTTCAAATTTCACGATCTTGTCCCGTCCCGTCGCTGCACGCGCCAGACGGACCGCATGCATTGTCGCCTCCGTGCCGCTGTTGCCGAACCGCACCATCTCCACGGGAAAACGCGCGCAGATTTCTTCCGCCAATTCCCATTCCATGTCATGGGGCATGCCGAACATGGTGCCGGTTTGCAAACGCAGCTCCACGGCTTTCATGACCGCGGGATGGCAATGCCCGGCCATTAGTGCGCCAAAGCACAGATTGTTGTCGATATAGTCGTTGCCATCGAGATCGCGGAAGTGCGACCCCTGTCCTTCTTTCACAAAGATCGGATAAGGATCATAGGCGCGATAGTTGCTGGCGACGCCGAGCGGAATGCGTTTCAAATTCTTTTTGTGCGCCTCCGCCGATTTAGGCGTTCGGCGCACAAAGGTATCGAGTTCTTTCTGTAACTCGGGATACATCATCATCTCCGAAGATTCTCAAGCCGCGGTTTCACGGCGGCCATTAGATTGGCCCGGGCGGCCGCGCCGTCCAGGTTGCAGCTAAAAGAAGAATTTTAAAGCAAACTGCGCGAGCCGCGGATCGCGCACCTGGTTCACCTGGCCAAACTGTGCTCCATCGGAAAAATTGCCGTCAGGATTGTAGAACTGCGTGTGGTTGAAGATGTTGAAAAATTCAGCCCGGAAATCCACGCGCATGTTCTCCTTGACCGGGAACGTCTTCAAGATCGCAAAATCAGTTTGACTGATGCGGGGACCACAGCAAATCGAACGAGGCGAATTTCCGATTCGGCCCAAGGTATTGTCCTCGCTGAACGAGCTTGGGTCGAAGTAGTAGAGACTCTTGTCCTGAGGCCGCATGGTGCGGAACGGGGCAACCAGGTCTGGCTCCCCCGGCAGCTCGAAGTCGAAGCTGTACATCAGTTCCTGATCATCGAGTGTGCTAATACGAATTGGGAATCCAGTTTGGAATGTAGTAATGCCGGAAACAGCCCACTCGTTCAGCAGCGTCCCAATTGCACCTCTAAATTTGTGGAATGGAAGCTGGTAATAGTAGCTAAGCACAAGTCGGTGCCGAGCATCAAAAGCAGAAAGAGAACGACTGCGGCGAGGGTCGATCGGGTTCAGAATGCCTTCAAAGCTCGATGCCTGATCGATGGACTTGCTGAACGTATAGGCCGCAGTGAACTGGAGCCCATTCCCGAATCGCTTATCGAGGGATGCCTGGAGGGAGTTGTAGGCAGAGTTCGCAATCGTATCCTGCGCGAAGATGCTGCTGAAAACCGGAATTCCATCCACGGGGCAGCCGTTGCCGGTTAGAGGGTCACACTGAGGAGACGAGTAACGCCGCAGACCGGTAATGGTAATTCCCGCGGGGTACTGCGCGTTTACATCAGTGCCACCAGGAATCAGCAGAGGACCTCCGCCATTCGCGGTATACGGAAGCAGTAGACCTTGGGCGGGAATGACCACATCCGTCACTTTGCCATTTGGGTCAAACCACGTGGGCGGAACGTAGAAAGCGGTGTCGGCAAAAAAGGGCCCGCAATCGGTTCCTATTCCTCCGTTTACAGGATCTCCGGGATACGCATCGGCTATCGCCTGAAGACCCAAGCAAGTCTGGGGATTTCCGTAGTTGATGTCGTGTGTTGCTAAAAGTCGATGACCTTGTGAGCCTACGTAACCTATTTCCAACTTCATGTCCGCCATCAACTGCCGCTGGATGGTGAAGTTGTATTGCGCCGAGTACTGCGTGCGCATGTGAGGTTGAAATTGTCCGAAGAGCGTATTCGGGCGAAACATCGCCCAATCAATTGCTTTCCCTGGCGGCGGAGTGAGAATGCCATTCACTCCGCTCAGCTTGGGAAGTCCAAATGGGTTGGGGTAGGAAAAGTCCCCGCTTTGGTCCAAAAATGGTTCATTGAATAGCGTGTTGAATGGAAAAGTGCTTCCGCCAAATGGCGGTTCAGCGCTGAATTGCTCGAGCACCAGCTGTTCGATCGGGTTATAGAACAGCCCCCAGCCAGTGCGAATGCTCGTCTTACCAGATTTGCCGGGACTCCAGGCCACACCAATTCGAGGAGCAAATGCCTTGTAATACGTCTGGGTTAAGGCGGTGGGTACGCCTGGGTCGCCCGGAACAACAAGACCCGTAGGAAACACCGCGCCTGCCGGCCCGCTTGGACTACAATCCGTACTCCCGTACGCCGCTACTAGTGCCGCATCAATAGTTGGATCGAGCTGACACGGATAAACTTTCGTCTGTTGTCCCGGACGGAATGTTTGCACGTGCTTACCGATATCCGCAATCGGGGTATTCAGTTCCCAACGCAGACCGTAGTTAAGCGTAAGATTCGGCCTCATCTTCCAGCTGTCCTGCGCGAATAGATACAGTCCCGTACTGCGGACATGTTCATGCTGCGCTGAGCCCTGGCCATAGGAGCCCGGCAGGCCGAGCATATAGTCGGAAAAAGCTGTGTCGCCATTCGTCGTGTTGGTTGAAGTTTCGTCCACAAAGAATTCCCCGTTCACGTCGAAGTACAGCAATTGATCGAACCGCTGGCGACGAACGTCCCCGCCGAACTTAAGGGAGTGTTTTCCAACAACCTTGCTAAGGTTGTCCGACCACTGGAATGAATTCCCTACCTGTGGCAATTCTCCCTCACCATTGTTGCCGATTGTGAATCCACCGCTCACTTGAATGAAAGGCAGCCCCTCGTGTTGGGGACCGACGTTGGGATGAATCCCCAAGGTGTTCGACGGATCCGTGGGATCTGAGAAACACGGTACTCCCCCAGGGAAGGCAGTAAGCAACCACGAGGGAGGTGTCGGACAGGAATTCTGCACTGACGTCGTGAACGTAGGGTGCTGGAACGTACCCTGTCCCTCACGGTTGTAGTTGAAACGAAACTCGTTGACGGTGGTGTTGTTCAACGTCCAAGCATGGGTAATGTTCCATTGCTGATATCGATCGTTGGTAATGGATCCGAAACCGGGAACGTTCGCGCCCGCCGCTTGAAACACCGCGAACGGCGAGATCGTGTGGTCATCATCGAAGTAGTAATAGACGCTCACGTTCTGCTTCGAATTCAATTGGTGGTCAAAACGCACGGTAAACTGATCACCTCGCGTGGGCTGCACCGGCGCGGTCACAACTTTGTCACTGCCGTTGCGAGGAAGAGGAACATACTGAAGCAAGTCCACCGCGGTGGGATCAAGACACGCGAGCGGGATAATGTTGTTTGGAAACAACACCGAATAATCCACCCCATCCGGAATGTTGGGAGCTGCTCCCGCTCCGGTGACGCAGTTCGGCCGCTGATTGAGCGCGAAAGCACTACTCAAGTTACCTGAAAATGGCGACTCTGCAGAGAAGTCAGCAAAGAGATGACCTGCGCTGGGCCGCTCTGCTGCCGTGGGCACGAATACTAACGGGGACGGAATGCCCTGCCGGATGCGTCTTCCCTCGTACGAGGCGAAGAAGAACGTACGATTTCGTTTGATCGGGCCGCCGAATGTTCCTCCAAACTGGTTCTGATTGAATTGCGGCTTATCACAAGGCACAGCGTCAATGGCTGTAAGACAGTACGGGTTGGCGTTCAACTTGGTATTGCGGAAGAATTCGTAGAGGTTTCCGTGAAAGTCATTAGTGCCGGATTTGGTGACGACGTTCACGACTGAGCCGGAGTTTCTGCCGTACTCCGCGTCGAACGTATTTGTCAGAACACGAAATTCCTGAATGCTGTCAGGAGATGGCTGCACGGTGGGCAAATTCACAAACAGGTCGTTGGCATCGCCGCCGTTCACGCTGAAATTGTTGGAGCGCCCGCGTCCCCCATTCACGGAAACTGAGCCCGACTTGTCGCTGCCGTAAACGATCTGATTGCCAGTCCCGACGGTTGACATCACGCCCGGCTGCAACTGGAGAAACTGATAGGTGTCGCGGGCGTTCAGCGGCAACTCACTCACGCTCCGATCATCGACGACGGCGCCAAGCTGTGTACTGGTGGTATCGACCAGCGGTGCCTCGGAGGAGACCTGAACCACTTCTTCTGTGCCGCCGGGCTGAAGCGTCGCATTTAGAGTTACGACTTGGTTGACGAGTACCACCACGTTAGTGCGAACCTCTCTCTTGAAGCCCTGAAGCGTGTACTCGACGTGATAATTGCCCGGCACAACTTCCACGAAGGTGTAGTCGCCATTTTGGCCAGTTGTAGCGTCGCGGCCCACGCGCGTCGCTTCGTTGACGAGATTCACACGCGCGCCGCTGACGACGGCACCGGTGGGATCTGACACGCGACCAACGATTCTGCCGCCCGTGCTTTGCGCGAATGCGGGCGAGAGGAAGCCTATGACAGCGAGAACAGAGGAAAACGCGATCCGACGCGAGGGGGGGCAGAACATTCAACGCCTCCGGGCTGAATTTAGTTTCAGCAACTTTCGTTTGCGAGAACTTCAAAAATCACATTTTGCGAACCAAACAAACCCTGCTATAATCCCGCAAGGTTAGTGGCCTGTTAATAAGACTGTCAAGGGAAAAAAGGCAGGCGGCTCGCCCCGACAGCTCAGGTTTCCTCACGGCTCATGGCCGCCTCTGACAGCCACAACAGCTATCTAAAGACTGGACACGTGGCACACCTGGTCGGTCTTTCTCCAACCGTCAAACCGATTGCCCTCGATTACGTCAGCATGGAAATCTATGCACCTACGTCTTAGCTGCTCTGTCTCGCTCATTCTTTGTGTGTCGAGCCTCGCTGGTGAGGTTCCACGGGCAGCAGATTTGATTCTGATTCACGCACGCGTTTACACCGTAAACCCCGCCCATACCTGGGCGGAAGCTTTGGCAATTCGCGATGGGAAGCTCCTCGCAGTGGGAACGGACAAGGAGATTGAGCAATATCGCAGGCCAAGCACCACCGTGATCGACGCAAAAAATCGGCTTGTTTTACCAGGACTCACCGATTGCCATGTACATTTCCTTGACGGCTCTTTTGCTCTTCGGCAGATCGATCTAGAGGGCGCGAAAGATCTCGCTGAGATACAGCGGCGCGTGAAGGCGTATGCCAATGCGCATCCGCATGATGCCTGGTTGCTGGGACGCGGCTGGTCCTACCCCTTGTTTCCGCCTACGGGCTTGCCTAACAAGAAAGACTTGGACGCGATCATTGCCGACCGCCCAGTTTACCTCGATGGCTTCGACGGCCATAGCTGGTGGGCCAACAGCAAAGCCTTGGAGGCGGCACATATCACGAAAGACACGCCTGATCCACCAGGGGGAGCAATCGTTCGCGATCCCAACACGGGTGAGCCGACTGGAGCAATAAAGGAAGACGCGGCGGATGCGGTTGTGCGCCGCGCCATTCCTGATCCCGGACGCGAGACAAAGCTCAAGGCCCTACGCGCTGGATTGAAGCACGCAAATGAACTGGGAATTACGCGCGTGCACGTTATGGGGGGCGTCAATCCTGGTGCAGGCGACCTCAGCGACGCAGACCTGCTTGAGGAGTTGCGCAAAAATGGCGAGCTGACTGTCCGGTTTTATCTGGCATATCGGGTTGAGCCGCCGCTCGTCACGGACGAGCAAATCGCTGACATTGAAAGGGCGCGGGAGCGTTATCACGATGATTGGATCGCCGTAGGCGGGGTCAAGATTTTCATGGACGGAGTTATCGAAACCCATACCGCTGCGATGCTTCAACCATATTCCGATGATCCTTCACTATCCGGTCAGCTGCTGTGGGATCCAGAGCGGTACAGGATTCTGGTTGCCGAGCTAGACCGTCGCGGAATTCAAGTCTTCACCCACGCCATAGGCGATCGGGCCATTCAAACTACTCTGGACGCATACGAGAACGCCGCGCGCGTTAATGGAACCAAAGATGCTAGGCACCGGATTGAACATATTGAAGATGCGGCGGCGTCCGATATTCCGCGCTTCGGAAGTCTGGGCGTGATCGCAAGCATGCAGCCCTTGCATGCCTATCCAGATGACGACACGCTGACAGTGTGGGCTCGAAACGTCGGGCCGGAGCGTGCACACCGCGGCTGGGCGTGGCGCAGCATTCAAGCTGCAGGTGGACTGCTCGCATTCGGTAGCGATTGGCCTATTGTGACATTGAGCCCCTGGCCGGGATTGCAAAACGCAGTCACTCGAAAAACTACTGAAGGCGAGCCAGAGGGCGGCTGGATTCCCTCAGAACGACTCAGCATCCAAGAAGCTATCAAGGGCTATACGATCAACGCAGCGTTTGCCGGACATCGCGAGAAACGCGAAGGCTCTCTGGAACCTGGCAAAGTGGCGGACCTGATTGTCGTCTCGCAGAACTTGTTCAAAGTTGATCCCGCACGAATTCGCAAGACCAAAGTGCTACTAACGATGGTCGGCGGAAAAGTCGTGTATAGCTCGGCCAAGTTCTGATTCGGCAGCAGGACACGTGCGATGGCTGTGCCGCGTGACTTGCGCCAGTTTTCTGCGAGAAGTTGGTGGTAAGGTTTTTTCTATGGGACGGAAATAGCATGAGCGACTCTTACGATCGCGAACTGGGGATGAAAAGCAGCATCACGCGGCGTGATTTTCTGAACGGCGTCGCTGTGACAATAGGCAGTGCGATTGTCCCAACAATTTCCTGGGCGGCGCTGCCTGACCAGAATTCTCCCGACTACTATCCGCCCGCACTCACCGGTCTTCGCGGGAGTCACCCAGGATCATTTGAAGTGGCGCATGCACTTCGTGATGGCGACTTCTGGCAAAACGCAGGAACGCCGGCCGAAGGCGGTGAGAAATACGACCTCATCATCGTGGGGGGTGGCATCAGCGGGCTGTCAGCCGCACATTTTTTTCGCAAGGCGAACCCGAGCGCGCGTATTTTGATCCTTGACAACCACGACGACTTTGGCGGACATGCGAAGAGAAACGAATTTACCGTTGATGGCCGTAAGCTTCTTGGCTTTGGTGGAACATTTTCCATCGAGAGCCCGGCTCCCTATAGCGCGACTGCCAAGGGTCTTGTGGAGGAGCTCGGAATCGATGTCGCGAGTTTTCCGAAGTACATCGCAAAAGACCTCTACACATCGGCAGGACTTCTTCCAAGCATCTTCTTTGACAAGGAAACGTTTGGTGCCGACGTGCTCACGGTTAATCCCCTCCCAGCAGGCGGCACGGAAAACGAAGGAGACAAGGAACGTGGCATCGAAGAAACCTGGAGGCGTTTCCTTAAGGAGGCGCCGTTTTCGCCGACTGCCAAGCGGGATCTCCTCAGACTTCGCGACGGCGAAGACTATTTCCCAGGAGTGAGCTCTGACGAGAAAAAAGCCCGTTTGGCAAGAATCAGTTATGCCCGCTATCTGACCGAGGTCGCCGGCGTTGATCGGCAAATCGTCAAACTCTACCAGGCCGCTCCACAACCTCTTTTTGGTGTGGGCATCGATGCTGTGTCGGCGCAGGATGCCTGGGGTTTTGGCTTCCTTGGATTCAGAGGATTGAAGCTCGATCCCGTCCCTGGCAAGGGCATGAACCGCGACGCCATTCCCAATGCAGAAGCGGAGAAGTACTTCTTTCATTTCCCCGACGGAAACGCTTCCATTGCTAGGCTGCTTGTGCGCAGCCTCATTCCCGAAGCGGTGCCGGGGAACTCGGCCGAGGATGTGGTGACGGCTCGCGCGCACTATGCCAAGTTGGATCAAGTGCAGAATACGGTCTGCATTCGCTTGAACAGCACGGCCGTCCGAGTGCAGCACGTGGGCCCCGCGTCTTCAGCCACCCAGGTCGAAGTCACGTATTCCCGTCTGGGCAAGCTCTATACGGCGCGCGCCCGGTTTGCAGTGCTTGCCTGCTGGCACATGGTGATCCCCTACATCTGCTCCGAGCTGCCGGAGGAGCAGAAGCAGGCGCTGCGGTCGGCTGCGAAGGTCCCGCTGCTATATACCAATGTTGCACTTCGAAACTGGGAGGCATTCCAGAAGCTGGGGGCGATGGCGGTGTACGCCCCCGGCGGTTATCACACATATTTCCGGCTCGACCTTCCGGTAAGTATCGGAGGCTATCATTGCCCGACTCTGCCCAACCAGCCGATTGTCATCCACATGCTGAGGACGCCATGCCGGCCCGGACTAGCTGCCCGCGATCAGCATCGCTTCGGCCGAATTGAGCTATTCACCACCGAGTTTCAAACGATCGAACGTAAGATTCGCGAACAACTCGCCCGGACGCTGGGCTCGGGGGGCTTCGATCCCGCCCGCGACATCGCCGCAATAACCGTGAATCGCTGGCCGCACGGGTATGCCTACGAATACAACTCGCTTTGGGACGAATTCTGGCTGAACGGCGGGGTGACGCCGTGCGAAATCGCCCGCAGGCCTCATGGGCGCATTGCCATTGCCAATGCTGACGCCGCCGCCTATGCCTACACCGATGCGGCCATCGATCAGGCGTACCGAGCCGTGGGAGAGTTAACAAACTTCTCAGCGAAAAAGGCGAACGTATGACCCTCTACAAAAATGCTTTCTCGCCTGGCAGGGCACGGGTCAGTCGACAACCGCTCGGTCGGTGATCTCGAGTGCCTTGTCGATAATTGCGAAGGCTTCGCGCAGCTGTTGTTCGTTAATGCAGAGCGGCGGGTTCGTGTAGAAGCTGTTCCAACGCACAAGCGTGTAAAGGCCTTGATCGCGGAAGAACCGGGCGAGCGCTTGCATCTCTTCTGAGGTGCCATTGAAGGGGGCCATGGGTTCTCGTGTCTTGCGGCTGCGGACGAGTTCAACAATTCCGAAGAGTCCAATCGACCGCACGGCACCCAAAGATGGATGTTTCGTCTGCAATTCCGCTCCAATCTGTTTCATTATCATTCCCATCTTTCTTGCATTGTCGATCAGACGATCTTCTTCGTAAACACGAATGGTGGCCAAGGCGGCGGCGCAGCCCATGGGATGGCTGTTGTAAGTCAAACCTCCATAGAAAACATTGTTTTGGAAGTGCTGAGCGATATGGTGACGCATACCCACTGCACCCAGAGGGATGTAGCTTGAGGTCAGGCCCTTGGCCATGCAGATAAGGTCGGGAACAACTTTCCAATGATCGACGGCGAACCACTCGCCGGTGCGGCCGAAGCCGGCCATCACTTCGTCCGCAATCATGAGAATGCCATGCTTGTCGCATAGCTTGCGCACGCCTTCCAAGTAACCATCCGGGGGTATCAGGATGCCGTTGGTTCCAACCACCGGTTCAAGTATGAATGCCGCGATGGTGTGAGGGCCTTCGAGCTGAATGATTTCTTCGAGCATTTGTAGCGACGATTCTGCGGATTCCCAGCCGCGTTCGATACCGTGATAGGGATCGAGGACATGAACCACGCCCGGAATACCCGGCTCAGCCGCCCAGCGCCGAGGATCACCTGTCAACGAAATACTGCCGGCCGTTGCGCCATGGTAAGAACGATAACGCGAGATAATCTTGTGGCGGCCGGTGAAAAAGCGCGCAATCTTGATCGCATTCTCGTTGGCCTCAGCTCCGCCATTGGTGAAAAAGAAGGTGCTGATGTCGCCGGGCGTAATCTCCGCGAGTTTTGCCCCAAGCCGAGCTCGCGCTTCGTGCGCCATAAAGGGATTGGCATAAGGAAGCTTGTCAACTTGTTCTTTGATCGCCGTAGTAACGCGCTCATCGCCATGGCCGATGTTCACCGACATCAGCTGGCTGTTGAAATCAATGAACCGCTTGCCCTCAGGAGTCCAGAAGTAGATGCCTTTCGCTCTCGCAACTGAAATAGGGTCAATCTTGGACTGCGCCGACCATTCATACAGTGTGTGTTTCTTGCAGAGATCAACAATTTCAGTACCAGTCATGGCAGCGGGCGTAACTGTTGTAGTCATTTATCCTTGGCTTCTTGTTTCCGAAGATTTAGCACTTGAGTCATTGAGCCTCGATCTTAACTGCCCGCAGAGGCGTTTGGGTTTTGATGATCGAATGATTCCATCGAGGTTTCCCACTCCCCCCACTGGCCCAATTTCTCTACTCAACAATTTCCAACAGATCAATCTAAAATTTCCGGCTGTGTTCTTCTGCCCAACGTTCAATCACGACTTTCTTATCCGTGTAGAATTCGATCCCATCGCGGCCTTGGCCATGGAGATCGCCGAAAAAACTGTTCTTCCATCCACTGAAAGGGAAATATGCCATTGGCGCCGCCACGCCGATATTGATTCCAATGTTTCCAGCCGGCACCTCGTAGCGGAAGCGACGCGCGGCCGATCCGCTCGCAGTAAACAGCGAGGCCTGATTACCGTAGGCGCTGCGTTCTAAGAAACGGAGCGCGTCGTCCAGGTTGTCGGCGTGAACAAGACTCAGGACAGGCCCGAAGATCTCCATATCGTTTAGCTCGCTCGAAGCAGGCACCTGGTCGAGAATTGTGGGCTTGACGAAGCTTCCGGATTCATAACCGGAGATCTTTGCGTTACGACCATCAAGCAGAACCGTTGCTCCCTCTTTTTCACCCGCAGCGACGAGTGATTCAATGCGAGCCTGACTCTCGCGCGTGATCACTGGCCCCATTTGTACGCCCGCATCTAATCCGTAGCCCACCTTGAGGTTGGCGGCAGCGTCGGTAATCGAGTCTCGGAACTTCTTTTGCGCTCCGGCCACCGTCACGACAACCGATACCGCAAGGCAGCGCTGGCCAGCGCAGCCGAAGGCGCTGTCAGCGATAATCTGCGTGGCCATTTGCATGTCTGCATCGGGGAGAATAACGACGTGATTCTTGGCGCCGCCTTGGCATTGGCATCGTATACCGTTCTGACCGGCGCGAGCATAGATGTACCGCGCCACCGCTGTCGAACCGACAAAACTGATGGCTCGTAGCTTGGGGTGATCGATCAAAGCATCGACTACCGCCTTTGCCCCGTTCACCAGATTCACCACGCCGCTGGGCAAGCCAACCTTGTCCAATAGCCCGAAAATGTATTGCATGGTGAGCGGTACGCGCTCGGATGGCTTGAGAACGAACGTGTTCCCGGTAGCGATGGCATAGGGCAAAAACCAAAACGGAATCATCCCCGGAAAATTGAACGGAGTAATGGCCGCGACAACACCAAGCGGCTGCCGGATCATGGTTTCGTCGATGCCCCGAGCCACATCTTCCAGATTGTAGCCCTGCATCATCATTGGAATGCCACAGGCAACTTCAACGTTCTCAATGGCCCGGCGCATCTCTGCTTTGGCTTCGACAAAGGTCTTGCCGTTTTCCTGTGTGATGATCCGGCTGACCTCGTCCAGATGTTCTTCCAGGAGCGCCTTCAGCTTGAAAAGCGGCTGAATCCGGTCTTCGGGAGGAGTGCGGCGCCATTCGGGGAACGCCGCGGCGGCAGCCGTCACTGCCTCGTGTACCTGTCCGCTGCCTGCAAGAGCCACGCTGGCGATAACTTCGCCGGTCGCGGGGTTTATCACCTGGCGCGACTCGGAAACCGCCGAGTCGCTCCATCGGCCATTAATGTAATTTTGCAGTTGCGTAATGTGCGAAGCGGCACGGCTCATCATACTGATCCTTTTCTACTGCACATCCGACTCATACCCGCGAAGGTACAGCTTCTTTCGCAGGAATTTTCCTCGCCTGAAATTGGAACGGTGCCGAGATGGCAACGCCTAAAGTGCCCCAGATCGCGAGCGCGATCCACTCATAGACCGTAAAGTGGCCCGGAATGAAAGGAAGCACCTTTGCGAAGACCATCATTACGGTCACGAGCACCCCAAACGCCGCAGCCATCCGGCCTATCCAATTCGGCTTCATACATAGGAAGGCGACGCACGCTGACATCCATCCCAGGGCCGAAGAAATCGCGCCGACTTCCAGGATGGGAACCAGTCCAGCCTCCCCTAGGAACATAGTGAGTGCTGTCGCTACGCCGACCAGCACGACAGCGATAGATGGCGTCTTGGTGTGGGGATTGACATGCTGCAGTTTCGGCAGCAAAAGATTGCGTCGGGCCATTGCAAACAGCATGCGCGACGATGCAATCAGGTTGGCGTTGAAACACTGCACCAGCGACACCAATGCGGATGACAAGATCAGCACCACAATCCAGTGCGCGTGCAGAGCGCGCTCAAACGCCACCGCAGTTGGGAACTGCTGATTCGTTTGCAGGGCCTGCCAAGGAGCGACATAGGATACCGCAGAGATCACGACCCAAAAGAAGGCCAGCCCTACGCCTATCGTCATCGCAATGGCAATGAAATACCCGCTAGTCTTGAAATCGGAACTGGCTTCCTCACTGTATTTGCCGACGGACTCGAACCCCGATAAGAGCCAGGGAACCACTTGCCACACCAGAAAGACCGAAAGCAGGGCACTGTGACTGAAAGGGGGACGCAAGTTTGCCGCTTTGCCATGGCCAGCACCCGCAAGCGCAAAGATCACGACCAGGGCTAGGAACGTGAATGTCGTCGTCTTTCCCAAACGCGCCCCGGCCTGAATGCCACGATAGTTAACCCAGGTCAAGGCACAGGTGAGGACCAGCCCCAACACGAGATGGGGAAGATAAACGGAATGTCCCCCCAGACGATATAGCTCGTGAGTATTCAGGGCCGGGAATATGTACCCCGCTATTCTTCCGGCAGCGAGACCTTCGAAGGGACAAGTTAAGAAGTAGCCGAGTAACACCATCCAGCCGGTTGCGAAGCTCACAGCACCGGGAAAAAACTGCGCAAGATAGGCCGCTTCTGCAGCTTCGTCAGGAACCATCGGCACAATACGGCCGTATACGTAACCGATCGGAAGCACCATCAGGGCGCCGGCTGTGAATCCCAAAAGCGCCCCGAATGGGCCGCCCCTTTGTAGAATGTCGTCCATCACCACCAGCCACGCCGTTCCCACCATGACGCCAAAGGCGAGAGCAAAGTAGTCGGCGAGGCGAAGCCGGTGAGCAAGAGTGTTCATGAGGTCGCAAGAACGAGGAATTCAATGTTCGTCAAGATCATCAGGCCAACTGAAATCAACCTTCGGAGATTTCTTTCTACGCCAAGCCGCGCGCCACATCAGAATGTTGGCGGAGTGTTAATCCAAATCACTACTGTTTCCTCTTTGCCGGGATTGTGCCACTCGTGTTGCGCATCACTGTCGAAGTACAAACTATCTCCCGGCTTCAACGTGTAGTGTTCCCCCGCGATGGAGATGTCTAGATTGCCTCGTAAAATGTGCAAAAATTCTTCCCCGTGGTGCGAGTATGAACCTTCGCTTCCCGCTCCCGGAGCAATACGGAACAGGTGCGGCTCCATCACCGTGTTGCCCCAGGCCAACAGTTCCATCTCCACACCGCGATCGGCGCTCAACTTCTTTCGGTCCTGAGGGCGAACAAGGTGCGGGTTTGTCTGCGAGGTCTGAAAAAAGTCAAGAACACTGATGTCGTAGAATCGCGCCAGCTTGCGCAGCGTGCCAACGGATGCATTCATCTGCGAGCGTTCCAAGGCGCTGAGGAATCCCACCGATATCCCGACAGCTTCGGCAACTACTGCCAGTGGTACATCTTTCTTCAACCGCAACCGCCGCAGGAGCGCGCCTATCATCACAGGCTGTCCGCCGTCAGGCGGGTGAACGCGGCCATCGCGCTTCAGCATGTGCACAATGGCACTTGCATTCATGCCGCGAACCTTTCGCAGGAAACTCGCGCGCTTCAGCAGTCGCACGTCATCGCGGGAATAGAGACGAGATTTGCTCTTGGTGCGCCGAGGTCGGGCCAATCCGAGACTCTCCCACATGCGGATCACCGTGGGAGACATGTCAACCAGGCGAGCTACATCTCCGATTTTCAGATAGTCGTTCTTGTCTGCAGAGGACATAAAAGAGTGGTTAACAGCAGCACACTCCGCGAGAAGTTCGGCTTGACAGCCCTTACAATATGGCATTAACCTTGCCGGATTATAGCAAGGTTTGTCAACTGATTTGAGACGCCAGCTTTCGACTCAGAATTTGATGAGCACAAGGAGGATTATTTATGCCCGCGGGAGTGGCGAGTGCAGTCAAGACCTACCAGCTTTACATCAACGGCGAATGGGCTGAGAGCAGTTCCGGCAAAACATTTCCAGTCTACGATCCCTCGACCGAAGAGGTCATCGCACAAGTTCCCTTCGGAAACTCGGCCGACGTAGATCGCGCAGTCGCCGCTGCCAAGGCTGCCTTTGAAGAGGGTGCATGGCCAACAACCACGCCGCAAGAACGTGGGCGCATTCTTTTCCGGCTGTCAGAGAAAATCCGTCAAAACTTGCCGATGCTGGCCGAATTGGAATGCCGCAACACTGGCAAGCCGATCGTTGAAGCAGAATATGACATCAACGATGTAGCCACCTGCTTCGAATACTACGGGGGCTTGGCCACAAAAATACTCGGTTCGGTAAACCCTGTTCCCGATAATGCCGTCAGCCTTTCATTGAAAGAACCGGTAGGGGTGGCGGGACAAATCATTCCGTGGAATTACCCATTGCTCATGGCTGCCTGGAAGCTGGCCCCTGCTCTGGCCGCGGGCTGCACCTGCGTGCTGAAGCCGGCAGAACAAACGCCGCTGACCGCACTGGAACTAGCAAACTGGTTTGCGGACGTGCAATTGCCGCCAGGCGTGGTGAACATAGTCACCGGATTCGGCGAGACTTGCGGCGCGCCCATGGTCAAGCATCCGGACGTGAACAAGGTCGCGTTTACTGGCAGCGCGGAGGTGGGCAAGACAATAGTCAAGACGGCGGCCGACACACTCAAGCGAGTCACTCTCGAACTTGGGGGAAAGTCTCCGAACATTTTCTTCGCAGACGCGGACTTCGAGGCCGCTATTGATGGCGCGTTGTTCGGCGTCTTCATTAATCAAGGAGAAGTCTGCTCCGCCGGCAGTCGCATTTTGGTACACAAGCCGATCTACAGGAAATTTGTGGACGCCATGACGGAGAAGGCACGCGCCATTCGGCTCGGTCCGCCGCTCGATCGCGAGACTAAGATGGGGGCGCTCGTCAGCAAAGAACAATACGAGCGGGTGCGTTCTTATCAAGAATTGGGGAAACTAGAGGCGAAAATCGCGATTGGCGGCGATCGTGCCAAAAAGTTTGCCAAAGGCTACTATGTCGAGCCAACGATCTTCTACGACGTTGATAACCGTGCCCGCATTGCCCGCGAGGAAATTTTTGGGCCGGTGGCATCGGTCATTCCCTTTGAAGATGAAAATGACGCTCTCAAAATCGCGAACGATTCCCCTTATGGGCTTGCCGCCGCAGTGTGGACGCGCGACATCTTCAAAGCGTTTCGCGTTGTCAAGCTGCTGCGAGCGGGAATTGTTTGGGTCAATCACATGCAGCCCACGTATGTCGAGGCGCCTTGGGGCGGATACAAGCAGTCTGGTTTTGGCCGCGAACTTGGGCCCTGGGGTGTCGAGGAATATCTTGAAACCAAGCAAGTGCACATCAATTTGAACGAACAGCCGATTGGTTGGTATTGAAAAGTAGTGGTTAGTGGGTAGTGGTAAGCGGCTAGCAGCTAGTGGCCAGAAGTCGATGTGAAGCAATGGGAACGATTCAGCTCAAAACATCCATACCGGGGCCGAGGTCGCGGGCGCTTATGCAAAGGAAACAAGCCGCGGCCCCCCGTGGGCTCTCTCACGCCACGCCGGTTTACGTCGCCCACGCGCAAGATGCCTGGCTAGAGGACGTGGATGGTAACCGATTCGTCGATTTTGCTGGTGGGATCGGCTGCTTGAACGTCGGTCACCGCAATCCAGCGGTGATTTCAGCCATCGATGCTCAAGCACAGAATTTCTTGCACACCTGTGTGCAGGTGACGCCCTACGAAGGGTACATTCGGGTTGCTGAACGACTGAACCAGATCACGCCAGGTAAATTCGCTAAGAAGACTTTGCTTCTGAACACCGGCGCTGAGGCGATCGAAAACGCGGTGAAGATTGCGCGCGCATACACCCGGCGCCCGGGCGCGATCGCATTCGAAGACGCCTTTCATGGCCGCACGTTCATGGCCATGGCCCTCACCAGCAAGACGCATCCGTACAAGGATGGCTTTGCTCCCTTTCCCTCAGACGTTTACCGCGTTCCTTACGCGTACTGCTATCGCTGTTCCTACTCGATGCAGTATCCATCGTGCGATCTCTATTGCGCGCATCATCTGGAAGACACATTTAGGCGCGTGACGGCAGCAGAAGATATTGCCGCTCTGATCGTCGAGCCCGTGCTGGGCGAGGGAGGTTTCGCTACTCCTCCGCCGGAGTTCTTCGGCATCCTGATGGATATTTGCAGAAAGCATGGAATCGTTTTCATTGCGGATGAAGTACAGAGCGGTTTTGGACGCACAGGAAAAATGTTCGCCTGTGAACACTACGGAATTGAGCCGGACATCTTTGTAACCGCAAAGTCACTCGGCGGGGGGTTACCCCTGGCGGCAGTCACCGGGCGCGCTGAAATCATGGATGCTCCGGGCGAGGGCGGGCTAGGCGGAACCTTCGCTGGCAATCCCATGGCTTGCGCCGCCGCCAATGCTGTATTAGATACGTTTGAGCAAGGAGATCTTCTCCACCGCGCCAACTCCATCGGCGAGCGATTCGAGAAACGTGCACGAAAATGGGCAGATCGTTTTGAGATCATAGGCGACATTCGTGGCCTTGGCGCAATGCGCGCTTTGGAATTGGTTAGGAGCAGTGACACGCGTGAACCGGCGCCAGACGAGACCAGGGAGATTGCACAATACTGCTACGAGCATGGGTTGATCACGATCACCGCCGGCACGTACGGCAACGTGATTCGGCTTTTGGTGCCCCTCGTTATCAGCGATGAACAGTTGGACGAAGGGCTCGATGTACTGGAAGCGGCTCTCGCGTCAGTTTGCGAGCGGCGACCTGCGGTTGCCGAGGCCACAATGGAGTGAACCAGCACAGCTGTTGACCACGCCTCTGAAAAGCTTCGGATGGGTGAGCTACATTGAAGAAAGATTGGCCCTGGAAGAGCGGCCATTTATAAGTTGGGTGAACGAACGCAGGATTTCAGCCCCTGTGAGACGAGATTTTCATGCCTGAATTCACCTGCACATAAACGGTCAAGAACGGATACGATCATTGCCACTACCTCCCTCGTGAATTACCTGGAACGCACCTACTGGCACGATACCGTCTCCCAGCCAAGGGGAATCGACGGACCGCTGCCTGAGGCTGTTGATGTCGCCGTAATCGGTGCAGGCTTCACTGGACTCTCGGCAGCGCGCTCTTTCGCCAAACACGGTGCGCGCGTCGCCGTTCTTGAAGCCGAGACCATCGGGTGGGGTGCGAGTTCTCGCAATGGCGGCATGGTCCTCACCGGATTGAAGCTTGGCGTCGAGGTGCTGGCAAAGCGCTACGGTAGAGAAACGACCCACCGCATGTTTGCGGCTACACTGAGTGCGATCGCCTGCGTTGAACAAATCGTTGCGGAAGAATCCCTCGATTGCAATTTCAGCCGCTGCGGCGACTTGCAAGTTGCCTGTAAGCAGTCACACTTTAATACATATCAAAAATCGGCGGAGTTAATGGCCCGTGAATTCAACCATCAGACGCGGGTTGTCAGCAAATCAGAGCTGCCAGCAGAAATCGGCTCACGGCTTTACCGCGGGGGCATTGTGGATGAAGTCAGTGCCGGGGTGAATCCCGCGCGCTATGTGGCTGGCCTTGCGAGGGCTGCGCAAAAAGCCGGGGCACAAATCTACGAGTGCACGCGGGTTTCAGGTATTGAGAAGTCGGCCCGGAATGGCACCGGTGGTTTCACCGTGCGCAATACGCGCGGTTTACTCTTTGCAAAAGACGTCCTAGTTGCAACTAGTGGGTATACCGACTCGGTGGTGCCCAAACTCCGCCAGAAGATCATCCCCATTGGTTCATTCATTATCGTGACCGAACCGCTTTCTGAGTCGCTGGCCCGCGAGCTGATTCCCCGGAATCGCATGATTTCCGATTCCAAACACTATTTGCATTATTACCGCCTCACCCCCGATGGCCGAATGCTGTTCGGAGGCCGTGCGGCCTTCTTCCCGGAAACATCAACAACGATCCGCAGGAGCGTTGACATCCTTCGCCGTGACATGCTCAATATTTTCCCCCAATTGCGCGACGTGAAAGTGGAATATGCGTGGGGTGGCACGCTCGACTTCACGTTCGACATGATGCCGCATGCGGGCCAGGCTGACGGCATCTACTATTCCGTCGGCTATGCGGGGCATGGCGTAGCCATGGCGACCTACCTCGGCACCAAAGTTGCGGAGGCAGCGTGCGGCGGCGCAGACTCGAATCCATTCCGTGATATCCCCTTCCCCGGCGCCCCTTTCGGGCTCTACAGACGCACGCCCTGGTTCCTTCCCTTCGCGGGCGCGTGGTATAAGGTGCTCGACTGGGTCAGCTAGCCTCCCGTGTTGCAGCGGTCAGCGACCGCAACATCCAAAAGAATCGCGACCGCATCCCGAGGGAGGAGAGTCACGAGATTCATTTCGCCCTTGGACAGGACGGCCGCGACGGCAAGCGCTCCCGCGTAACATGCCGCGTAATTGGTCATCCGCACCCGCTCTGTGACGATTACGTAGACGCAGGCACTTCAATGAACAACTTGATTGGAGTTCAACAGCTCTCCACAAAACCGTTTGCGGAGGGCTCTTCTTCCGTCCAGGTCCATTTATCTTTCCAGTACTCGCGCCCGACGACCGGCCTCAGCACTGGCTCCCCATCAGATACCACCGAAGCACAGGTACTTGATTTCGAGGTACTCATCGATTCCGTACTTCGAGCCTTCCCGTCCGAGCCCAGACTCTTTCATTCCACCAAAGGGCGCGACCTCGGTCGAGATCAATCCGGTATTGATCCCGATCATCCCGTATTCGAGTCCTTCGGCCACGCGCCATATCTGCGCAATGTCGCGGCCGTAGAAATAGGCGGCCAGCCCGTACTGCGTGTCGTTGGCGAGAGCGATCGCCTCTGCCTCGGTTTTGAAGCGGAGCAACGGCGCCACCGGCCCAAACGTTTCTTCGCGTGAAATTTCCATCGCAGGAGTGACTCCCGTCAGGATGGTTGGTTCGAAGAACCTTCCTCCCAAAGCATGGCGTTTCCCGCCGACCAAAATCCGCGCCCCCTTCGAGGTTGCATCGCGGATATGTTCTTCCACTTTGCGTACCGCATTGTCGTCAATCAGCGGGCCCTGCGTTGCGCCCGCTTCCAGTCCACGTGCGGCTTTGAGTTTCCCCACCGCGACGGAGAGCTTCTCCGCGAACGAGTCGTGCACGGCGTCCTGCACAAGGAACCGGTTTGTGCACACGCAGGTCTGACCGCTGTTACGGTACTTTGACGCGACTGCGCCTTCTACAGCGGCGTCGAGATCGGCATCATTGAACACAATAAAAGGAGCGTTCCCGCCCAGCTCGAGAGATAGCTTCTTCACGGTTCCGGCGCACTGCGACATCAGCAGCTTTCCGATCTCCGTGGACCCAGTGAAAGAAAGTTTTCGCACTTGCGGATTGGACGTCAGTTCCCCGCCAATCTCGACCGGATATCCCGTGATCACGTTGAACACGCCGCTTGGAATGCCAGCGCGCTCACCGAGCTCCGCCAGTGCCAGCGCCGAAAATGGAGTTTGCTCTGCCGGCTTCAAGACTACCGTGCAGCCGGCAGCGAGCGCCGGGCCGACTTTCCGCGTGATCATCGCCAGCGGAAAATTCCACGGCGTAATGCAGGCGACCACTCCGACTGGCTCCTTTACAACAACAATACGTTTGTCAGACTGGTGCCCCGGAATCGTATCCCCGCAGACTCGCTTCGCTTCTTCGCCGAACCACTCCAGAAACGAAGCTGCATACGCAACTTCTCCGCGCGATTCCGTCAGCGGTTTGCCTTGCTCCATCGTCATCAGATACGAGAGATCCTCCTGGTTCGCCATCATTAGGTCGAACCAATGCCGCAAGATCACGGCACGTTCTTTCGCCGTACGCTTGCGCCAACTCGCGAACGCCGCTGCGGCAGCGTCAATCGCCTCGCGGGTTTCTGCCGCGCCCAAAGCGGGGACGCTGCCGATCACTTCGCCCGTGGCAGGATCATTTACTGCCATTGTCGGAGACGCATTCCCTTCAATCCATTGTCCGTTGATGTAGCAGGCTTGGCGGAACAGACGTGGATCGCTCAAGTTGAGCTCTGCCGTAGTGGTGGACATAGGCTGACTCCCATACCACTCTAAATCATCCGTAATCAAACCAAGAGTATAGGCGCGGCCCCTTCCACAAGATTAAGTTTCCCCGGGGCTTTCAGGCCTGGATCCGGAATAGATATGATCAGGTTCGTCCCATGGGATGGTGTTGGCATGTGAGGTCAGCGCGCAGTTGGATCGCAAACACCAGAAGAAGTAGGGCCACCCCAGCAATAAGCCAAAAACGACGACGGCTTACTTGTGCTTGAATCAATGCTTATCCCACTCGAGAAGAATTTGGAACTTCAGCTTATAGCGAAAGCCAGTGGACGGAAGTGTAAAGCTAGGGAAATCCTTCCAGTTCCCTTCTGCCCGACAAGGGCTTAGCAGACCGTGGATGAAAATCGACACTCGAGCAACGACCTGACCCACCCCATCGTTTGCCTGTGTGGCATTCTCGTTGTGAGCAATCAGAACTTCATTGGACCGTTATGTATTCGGTGGATTGAAAATAACGTCCCAGGGAGTCTTTTGCCTGGACTGTGAGCCGCCGTATTCCTGCAGACAGTGGCAGCGAAACGTTCAAGGTATTGCCCACGGCTGTCCACCGCTTGATTCCATCGATCCAGACAAACATATTCACCACCGACGCGCTATTGTCGGTGCTTGCGGCAGCAATATTTACGGGCGACGTGACCATCGGGTTCGGTGCCGGGAAACAGATCGTGACAGTGAGGTCGGGAGTGGCGGGGCTGCAAGGAAGCTGGACTGCGGATGGAACAGATAAAACAATCTTCTGATTCGCGATCTGGTTGACTCCGTTGATTGCCTGCACTGTCAACAAGTGTGTGCCAGACGGAATCGCCACGTTGGTATTCAGCACGGATGAGGACGTGCCGTAAGCCCTCTTCCCGTCAAGCCAAATGGAGAGGGAGACGATCGGAACTGATGAATTTGAGCCGGCAATTACGCTTACTGGGCTGCCCACCGTGGCATTGTTTGCCGGGGTACAGATGGTGACTGAGGGATCTGTGGAGCTTTGAGGGCAGGGCGGCACAGGAGTGAGGAAAAAATCTACTTGGTTGGGAAAATAGTCGTTGAGTGTCAGATTCTGCGCTGAAGTGAGAAAGCCAGCCGCATTGGCATTTGCGGAAACCGCTCCGGGTGGCAGCACCAGAGAGTACCTACCGCTGCTGTCGGTCAACGCGGTTGCGCCCCCAACGTTGACGGTTGCGCCCGCGATCACCGCGCAATTGTTGCCATATGAAGCTGTGCGGACTCGCCCCGAGACTACTGCCGTTCCTGTTCCAAGGTTTCCGTCATTGTGCCACTTCAGCGTGAATTGATTTCCCGTATCAGTCAAGAACAGCCCCGTGTAGGGCGAGTAGGTGGTCACTGTAATCGAGTTACTCTGAGGGGAAAACTGCATGATCCGCAAGTATCCGTTGCCACCATTCGTCCAAGTCTGCCAATTCGCGAAGATCTGATGAACGAAATTGCCACCCGCCGCAACGTCGGAGCGCTGGGCGTTGAATTTGTTGGTCACGTGCCCGCTCAAAACCAGACTAATGTTCGGGTACTGCCCGAGAAGGCTGGTCCACAGCTTAGCGCCATTATTATCGCCGATCATGTCCGCGGTATCACATTCATCCACGGTAGTATTGTCGGAGTAAAGATAGCTGTGGGTGACAACGATAACTTCTTTATCAAGGTTGCCATCCAGAACGGATCTCGCCCAGGCCAGGGCCGTGTCGCGTGGGACGAATTCTAGAACCAAAACGAGGTACTTGTTGCCTTGCCAATTGAACGTCTCATAAAAGTTTTCATTGCTTCCTGAAGGGAAATTGCTTGCGCCGTAATACGAAGCGCTTGCATAACGACTTGGGCCAAAATACTGGTTAAAATTCGTTGCGCTCCGGCTGGTAGGCGGCAGCGTATCATAGTCGTGGTTTCCTATCGCGAATGCGTACGGCACTCCTGCCTGATCGAGGATCCCGACTGAGTGAGTTGCATTGGCCCATTGCACGGCATCGGTCCCCACGTTCACAATATCGCCGACTCCGATTGCGAGCTGGATGTTCAGCGAAGCTGCATTGTTTGCGATCCACTGAGTTTGAGAGTCGAATATCTGGGGGTAATATTGGGAGTAATTCTGGGTGTCCGGCAGAACAACAATCGCAAAGTCCCCTGGGTTCTGCGCGACCGCTTCAATGCTCAGGCAAACTGTGGACAATAAAATCCAAGAAAGTGCCGGACGCGAGATCATAGACGAGTGGCGTTCGTCCATGGCGCACCTCCCCGTGCAGTTCATGGCAAAACTGGTGAGATGCGGGCGAAGGAAAACAGACCGAGTGTCTCACCTTGGCTGACGAGAGAGTTTATACTCCGAAACAGCCTTGGGAACAACCATAGCGCCCAATCTTTAACTTTGACTTAATCGAGCAGCTTGTCAGGGCACAGCTCGATCTGTTGGCGTCGGTAGCGAACATCTGCAAGGCAACTCGGCCGACACCAGTGAACACGCTTCAGGGAGAATCGGGATACCCTCCCCCTCGGATGATTGGCGAAGAGCTCTCGCAAACTGTCCCACCGGCGTTTGTGCACGTCCCTTCTGAAGAAAGCACTAAGATTACTGTGTGTATCCGCAGCAATAAAACCAGGTAGTAGCAAGCGTCAGAATGTCTGGACCTCTTTGCTGTAGTAAAACTGTTCTATGGTCAGAACGAAGCAGATTGGTCTCAACGATGCATAACTGCGCTCTTGTAAGCCCCTGCGGGTCAATCTCTGTCCCAAGAGCGCGACACCCAATTTATTTTTGCGGTCTTGCGCAAGTCGTCGTCAAGCGTCGCCAATGGCAAGCTTCGGCGGGTGGCTAACTCGAGATAGGTCGCATCGTAGCTGGTAGTCGATGTGTTCGGCACAACACAAGAAGATGGGTAAGTCCCGTTCAGGAGCTTTCCCTCCCTCAAGATCCGCTGGTACTTGCTACCTTGTGGTTCAATTCCCCTCCCGGCACCCCTCCTATCTCTTTAGTTTCATGATCGTCCGACTACCCAACGTTCCTCGACAGCCATGGCGCTCATTGCCATTTTCTTGCCCTCCTGAGCGATCCTCTAATCTTCATGCGGAGTCAAGAGAACTCGAGGTCTGAGCCGGTAAGGAGTAGACATCCCTTTTCCGCCCCACGGGCATTCTCTTAAGCACATTGGTGAACCGAATTCGGACAACCCAGAAGATCAGCAGTAACAACGGCAGGACAGCCAAGAACAAAAGCACTTCTTCGCGCAGTAACGCGCGGAATAGTTGTTGCCGGAGCCCTATTGCCCGCAGAAATCTCAGTGGACGGTTCGCGGGACCGAGAAAAAAGGACCCTGTGGCGATAAACAAGCCAAAGCACATGCGCCAAGATGTCGCACGATGCGTTTCGCGCCCAAAATGCCGTGCCGCACGAGCATACGAACGTCCCCCGCCGCGGCCAATAGCATCACCGAACCCATGAACAGGCCCATTCCAGCGGGAACGCCATCTCTTGATGTTCCAGGGCTACGCATCTTTTCGACATCAGAGATCAACGCAAAGATTCCAAGTGCCAACGGAATAGGAAGCGCCGCCCAGTCGAGTTTGCTCGTTTCCCCATCTCTGCGACGTGCAGTGAGCCAGGCGGTCAGTATCAAATAGAAGGCAAATATGCCACCGCTAATATTGCCCGGTTCATGCTTGAGAGTCGCCACGTATACAGCGCCACCTGCCATCGTAAGCATGGATAGAACAAAGATCTTTCCCGCAAAGGCATGTCGCGGGGAACCTTTTCGAAAACATATTGCGGCTGCACCCGAAATCAGCCCTAGGGTGCCACCACAAATATGAACTGCTAGAATCGGGGACATCGTCTTCCTCGCCTGGCTCACTTCTTGTGCATCCCTGGGACACGGCAATTAAGGAATGTGTAACGTCCCTTCTCCCATCCCACGTGTGGTTCAACGGAGCCTCTCAACCAGGAGTTGTTGTTGGGGGACTAGAGACCTGTGATTGTTCGGTTCGCACTGGCGTCCCGCAATACGGGCAATACGCATCACTCACGCTAAGAATCCGCTGGCACTGGGGACAGCTCGGGGCAAGTTTGTAGCTGCACCGAGGGCAGAAATTGAATGCGGCTTGGACTGCGCTCCCGCATTGCGGACAGGCATGGACGAGTGGTTGCCTTAAAACAAAGTAAAGAAGGATACCCAGAAGATTGGGAACGAAGATGGCCACAAGCGTCCAAAGTACGGGACTCATTCCCCTCCGCTTTGAGTCGCGGTTCACATAGCAGATGAGGAGCACATACGCTGCTCCGCCGACGCCGGCCAAAATGCCAAACAGCGGCCGCGCCCATCCCGGAGGAGGGTGTGGGTGACGAACAATCTCGAGGTTAAAAAACCACTGAGCGGCAATGAATGGGACGCCGGCCAGCGCCCATGCCCACCACGGAACGATTTTGATTTCCCTTGCCAGAACGCCTTGATTGTCGTTTTTCATTCCCATGACCGTTTATGAATTCCTCAGCTCCACTGCCCCGAATCCTTGCCGCTTTCGATCGGGTGCGCGCCTCGGGCGATCAATAGGAGTGCCACAATCACCCCCGGCATGGCGAAGAAGAACAGGAAGCTGGCCTGCCAAACGAGGTTGGGCACTCCGGCCATTTGCCCAATCCATGCGAAGACGCTCCATAAAATCGGCGCAGTCAGGGCCGCCGAAAGTCCCACCCCCAAGCCGGCCATTCCAATCAGCCAAACACGTTGGCGCATATCGCGAAGACTCCGCGCATGAAAGCGCACTCGCATTTGTGATGCTCGCACCAGCCGGGAATCGGCGGATATTGGCACCGAGCGCAGCGCACCAACCACGTCATTCACAACCTGAAGATATAGACGACATGCTTCGCATTGCTCGAGGTGCTTACGTAACCAGTCCTGCTGCGTATCGGAAATAGTTCCACCGAGACCAATCAATGCGCACGCCTCGTCATGTACGTTTCGAATCAAGCCTGTACTCCTCCCAATCGTTCCATAAGCATGTTTAGCCCGCGATATAGACGTGACTTAACCGTGCCCAGCCGCGCCCCCGTCACGATGGCAATCTCCTCCAGCGCCAACTCATCCTGAAAGCGCAACACGATGGCTTCGCGGTACTCCGCCGGAATGGCGATCAATGCCTCATTGATTCTTAGCAGTTGTTGACGTTGTGCTAAGACGTCCAGTGCCAACGGACGGACGTCGCGGGGTTCGACCGACGCGTCAGCTTCGTTCTGCGCCAACAGCCCATCGAGGCTGACTGGATTGATTTTTCGCAGGTAATCGATCGTAAGGTTTCTCGCCACGGCATAAAGCCACGTGCTGAATTCGTGCTTTCCGTCATACTGATGGCCCCGTTCGAGCACGCGAATCCAGGTTTCCTGGAAGAGGTCTTCCGCCAGCTCACGATTTCGTGTGAGGTAAACCAAGTACCTAAGGAGTCGGTGTTGGAACTGCTCGATCAAACGGTCGAGCAGGTCAGGGTCGCGCCGGCGCAGACCGCGAGCAATTACGCTGGCTTCAGATTCCATGCCATTCGTGAAGTAATAGGCTGCGGCGTTCATGCTACCCGGATATACGCGCCATGACTCGAAAAAGATGCAAGTCAAGGGAACGGTTGAATGGTTTGCCTTAACTCATTGTTTCTTGAGAGGATATCCGGGAGGATAAATGAAAGAAAAACGTATTGCTGGAGCCAATAACGCAGAATCCATTTCCCGTCTTCGGAGCCGAACCTAATTTCCGCGCGACCGTGGAAAAACTGAACCACGATAGTATGATTCGCTACTTCCGACTGAGTCTGAGCTAGTGGGAACCGAAGAACGGAATCAAAGGCATTCGTACCGGGCTGGTAGAGACTGTGCAAGCCATGAGCTGAGCGTCGGAGCCGTTTTCTTCAGCAGTCGTCCCTTCTCTCGACGCAATTCCTAATCCTCATCAGCCTTTCCGATCTTCTTCCTAGGGACCGGCACCTCTATTTGAGCAAATATCTCGACGTCCTCTCGGATTTTCCGAGCCGTCCCTAAAGGCAGGGATTTGCAATAACTCAAGGGTCACTCACTTTCGTTACTTTGGGTAAAAGCCTCACTGACACATACTGTCGCTGAAGTTCGCGAGCGCCTGATCTACGCGGGCTTTCTCATCTCCGACGACCCTGAGGCTGTAATGCAGGCAAATTTCCGAGTCTGGTTGCTCTCCTTTCTCTTTGCAATGGCAGTTGCCCCCGCATATTCTTCAACCGCCACCGGAAAAGTGACGGTAACCTCGCCAACGGGAACCTTGTCCTCGGGCTCGATCCATTACACCGCGACTGCGGTCACAACGTGCTCAAAAGGAATTTCGGCGATGGGGATTTACACCGCGCCCTATAAACGAGTTTACGTGGTGCGGGGCGCCAAGCTGGACACGGTGCTTAAGCTGGCTCCTGGAACCTACGACACCGTGGTGCAAGAATGGGACAATTGCCACAGTTCGGCATGGACACACGTGCCGGTCACTGTTCAGCCCGTCGCCGTTCCGGCTGCTGCCACCACTACCCTCGCATCGCAGACCGGAAACAACACGAGCACAGCGAATTCGTTCGGTACTCAGACCAATGGCAATTTAGGCGCAACCAACGTCAGCAAGGTAGATATTCATTCCCTGTTGTACACCGGTAATAGCACGGAGATATATGCCGAGTTGCAGCCCTGGTTCGGGGACAGGCGCCACATGAAAGTTGGATACCTTTCGTGGGACCCGACTCAAGTCAACAAGCAACTCAACGACATGGTGAGCCGTGGGATTAACGGCGTAGTGATCGATTGGTATGGACCGGCTGATCCCACTGAGCCCACAACTTTGGCGTGGCTCGCAGCCGCCCA